>Ga0209716_1000137_pt1 | contig 75906 bp, 76 predicted proteins | sample COGITO_mtgs_1205_FD_184811 | JGI IMG/M metagenome (GOLD analysis project Ga0209716, IMG submission 184811) | Pelagic marine microbial communities from North Sea - COGITO_mtgs_120531 (SPAdes) (version 2) | ecosystem: Environmental > Aquatic > Marine > Epipelagic ... | reverse complement strand
CATGTGAAAAATTTAATCTAAACATATTTCCACCTGCTTTTATCATCCCCTCTATTGTCTCTACACTATGACTCGCTGGTCCTATTGTTGCTAGTATCTTTGTTCTTTTTTTCATATAAATTCCTTTAATTTATTATAATTAAATATACCACAAGTTAATTACATATTAATTACTATATTGTATACAATTATTTTATAAAAATTTGCTAAAATAACTAAATAAAAAGCTAAAGGACAAAATTGAAAATAAAATTAATCATATCTTCTGTTATTACTGCCATAATTATTTCTGGTTGTGCTACAGGAGCAGGAAAGCCAATGATAGATAATAATCAAAAAGCAATAATTGGTACAACTTTAGGTGCATTAACTGGTATTGTACTTGGAAATAATATGGGTGGTGGAAGTAAGAATAGAAATAAAGTAATAGGAGCTGTAATTGGAGCAACAATTGGTGGTACAGTAGGATATAATTTAGATAAACAAGCAAAAGAAGTAGCAAGTAGTTTGAATACTTATGTTGATAATAGTCCAAATGCAGATTTAGATCCAAACCAAGATTTAATTGTTTCAAATACCGATAGTTATGTAAAAATAATGTTTAGAGATTCAATGATGTTTCAAACAAACTCAGCAAATCCAACTATAAGTGCAAGTGGTAAAATATCGAAAATCACAAATGTATTAGAAAAATATCCAAATACTTTAGTTCAAGTTATAGGACATACAGACAGTCGAGGTTCATACTCTTATAACAAAACATTATCCCAACAAAGAGCTTCAAACGTTGGGAATATTATTCATAATTTTGGTGTAAAAAACCAAATTTTATCAATAGGATGTTCTTTTGATAAACCAATAGCTCCAAATAATAATACATCCAATATGGGTTTAAATAGAAGAGTTGAGATATATCTTTATCCTAATACTCAATCAGTAATAGATATATGTAAATAAATTTCGATACAATCAATAATGATAAAATTTAGTGAATATTTTAACGACTGGTTATACGGGAATGATGGCTATTATTCAAGTTATAAAGAAATTGGAAAAGATGGTGATTTTTTTACATCTGTTTCAACCTCAGCATTCTTTGGTGGAGCAATTGCTAAAAAAATTATAAGATCTATTGATGATGGCTTTTTACCCTCTAATACTACAATTCTTGAAGTTGGAGCTCATCATGGTTACTTATTAGCTGATATAATTCAGTTTATTTATACTATTAAGCCTGATTTACTTAAAACCTTAAACTTTTCTATAGTTGAAAGGTTTAAAAATTTACAGGTTCAACAAAGTAAATATATTAAAGAATCTTTTGGAGATATTATAAATTTAAATCATTATAATGATATAAAAGATGTAAAACTTGAAAATGCTTTTGTCTTAGCTAATGAAATATTTGATGCTTTTTCATGTGAATTAGTTTTTACAAATGACAAGAATACATTACAGCAAGCTTTTGTAGAAAATCATAAAATTCAATTTTTAGATTGTATTGATAAAAATATCATTAAACACTGTAAAAAATATGGAATTACAAAAGGAGAAGTTGGACTATCTTATCAAGAATTTGTGGATACACTTTGTTTAAATATAAATAATTTTGAATTTTTAACATTTGATTATGGAGATAAGTATCCAAGAAATGATTTTTCTGCAAGAATCTATGAAAAGCATGCTGTTTATCCAATATTTGAAGAAAATTTAGATTTAAAAAAATTATATAAAAAATCTGATATTACCTATGATGTACATTTTAATCATTTAATAGATTGTTTCAAAAATAATGATATTGAAACAGTTGTATTTAATACACAGCTAAAAGCTTTGGTTGAATTTGGAATTATTGAATTACTTGAGATTCTAAAAGCAAATGTAGATGAATCAACATATTTAAGACAAACACAAAATGTAAAAACATTATTAGAACCTACTGGAATGGGTGATAGGTTCAAAATAATAAATCTAAGAAAAATTACAAATAAATAGTATGATTTTAATTGTATATTAAAAGGGAGGCCATATGAAAATATTATTATTAGAAGATGATGTAATGTTAAATAGAGCGATTACTCAATATTTACAAACAAAAAATCACTCAGTAAGAACTACAAGAGATGGCACAAATTGTCTAAAAGTTATTGATGAAGAAGACTTTGAATTATTAATACTTGATATTAATGTTCCTGATATAAATGGGTTTGAAGTATTAGAGGTATTACATGAAAAAAACATACAAATTCCTACTATTTTTATATCTGCACTTATAAATATTGAAGAAATAACAAAGGCATTTGAACTTGGATGTTATGATTATTTGAAGAAACCTTTTCATTTAAAAGAACTTACGTTAAGAATAAACAAATTGTCTCAATCCCAAATAATACCAAAACAAAATAAGATACTTTCAGATGCATATAGTTTTAATACAAATACTTTAGCTCTTTTATACAATAATATTGCTCATGTTTTACCAAAAAGACAAATTCAGATTATACAACTTCTTGCTAGATACAAAAACACTGCTGTAAATTATGATATGTTTAGAGAACTTGTATGGCAAGATGATACAATAGATAATGCCACTATTAGAGCAGAGATAAATAGATTAAAGAAAGCACTAAAAGAAGATTTTATAAGAAATATTAGAGGTCTTGGATACATGATTGAATATAAACAAAATGATTAATTTTTTATGAGTAAGCAAAAAGGTGATGAAGCAGAAAAAAAAGCTATAACATTTTTAGAAGAGTTAAATTATAAAATAATTGAACAAAATTTTTATGCTAAAAAATTAGGTGAGATAGATATCATCTCAGAAAAAAATGGTATCTATCACTTTTGTGAAGTAAAATCAGCAAATGATTATGAAGTTGCAATAAATAATATAACACCATCTAAACTATCAAAAATAAAAAGAAGTATTAACTACTACTTACAAAGCAAAAAACTTGATGTTGCATACTGCATTGATGTAATTATTGTAGTCGATAAGCAAATTGAATTACTTGAAAATATAAGCATATAGAATAAAATTACAAGCTATAACTTTTAAATTTTTTGGAAACTAATAGCATAACAACCCCACTAAATACAATAATTGCAGTTAAATATAAAGCATAATCATAATTGCCGCTCCATTGGGTTAAGCTTACTGCATATAAAGGAGCTGTAACTTGTCCTATACCATATGCTGTTGTTAATGCACCCATTAACATAACAGGATTTTTTCCTGATAATTTACCACCTAAGTTCATAAATAAAGCAACTAAGCCTGTAAATGTTCCACCATATAGTATTCCACATAATAAATTTAAATATATATTACTTGTCATTGTGGGAATTAAAATTCCTACAATTTGAATAGACATTGCAATTATAATTATATTAACACTTCCATATTTATGTGCAAGTTTCATCCAAATAATAGCAGCTGGAATTCCAGCAAGTCCAACCAATAACCATGATAAACCAGCAACATGTTCTAAACCTGGAAGTGATTTTAAAATTGTAGGTAAAAATGTTCCTTGAATAACAAATCCCACACCTTCTGTAAAATAAGCAGCAATTAAAATTATAACAAAAGGTGAAAAGAGTGCTTTATTTAGTGGATGCTTTTCATTATTTTGACTAATTTGTTTGTCAAATGATAAAATGTATAGAGGATAAAATGCTACTAACGCTCCACTTAAAGTCAATACTATCCATGATGTTTGCCATGATGAAATATATAAGACATATCTACTTATTACATCTGATAAAGCAAGTGCTATACCAATACCTGAAAAATATATTCCCATAGCTTTTGTTTTATCATCAAAATCTAATTTTGTCATTACAATAGCTGCACCAACTACTAGAGCCATAGCAGCACCAAATCCCGCAATAATTCTGCCCAATAGCCATAATATTTCATTAGTAGTAATTCCCATAATAACAGTTGTGAGAATACATAAAATAATACCTAATCGAAAATACTTAACTTTTGTATTTATATCTTTTATAAAAATTGCAAAAATTGAACCTGATAAATAACCTACATAATTTAATGATGCTAAAATACCCGAAAATGTTAAAGATAAAGAATTATCTTCTAACATTGAAGGCAAGAGTGAAGTATAAGAAAATCTTGCAACTCCAACACCAATAAACAAACCGATTATTCCTGCTAATAAAATATTAAAATTTTTATTCTTATCTAACAAATTTAAACTATTCAATTTATTCCTTTTGTATCTTTCTTAAATATAATTTCTATGTATATAAGGTTCTATTAGTATCTATTATTTTACAAAATAAAGTATTAAAAGTCTTGGAAAATATAGTTTAAAGATTATAAAAGATGAAAGAGTAGTTGTTGAAACTTTCATCTTTATATTTTGAGTTGTATATAAAATTAGTATTAAAAGTGTACCTATATTTAATAGCATTAAACTAGCATAGCTTAAAATCAATTTATTCAAGTCTTATTTAGTAATTTTTTGTTACCATAATTAAACATTTATGGAGAGCTTCTTGTATTCAAAAGAACTATTATCTATTAAAAAATCAAACCGTTTTAGAACTCGCGAAATATTTAATAAAAGCATAATTGAATTAGCTTCAAATGACTATTTAGGTCTGTCTACAAATAAAGATATTTTTCAAAAAGCCTATGAAAGAGTACTACAAGAACAATATACCTCTCCTAAAGCATCTATGCTTGTAAACGGATATAATCAAATACATAAAGATTTTGAAGAAACATTATGTAAAGCTAATGATTTTGAAGCAGCTGTAGCCGTAGGTTCGGGTTTTCTTGCAAATATAGCAATGATTGAAGCTTTATGTAGAAAAAATGATACTTTGTTTATAGATGAAGAATACCATGCAAGTGGAATACTTGCCACAAAACTTTTAAAATCTGAGCAAGTTATTGTATTCAAACATAATGATTACAATGATTTAGAAAAGAAAATCTTATCTTGTACTAGAAATGGTAGAAAAATTATTGCAATTGAAGGTGTTTATTCAATGGGTGGAGATGTTGCACCAAAAGAATTTTTTGATGTATCATCTAAATATGAGGCAATTCTATTAGTTGATGAAGCACATAGTTCAGGAGTTATTGGAGACAACTTATTTGGACTTTTTGATTATTATAAAATAAAACCAAATAAATATCATGTAAAAATGGGAACTTTAGGAAAAGCTTATGCATCTTATGGGGCTTATATACTTGCATCAAAAGAAATTATAGAATTTTTAGTAAATAGAGCAAAACCTATTATTTATTCAACAGCTCCTTCTTTATTTGATATAGCTCTTGGACTAGAGTCTTTAAAACATATAATTGAAAATAAACAAACATTAAAAGAAAAGATAAATAAGAATTTAACTATTATATATGATATATTAGGTGTTAAATCAAAAAGTTTAATTATTCCTATTGATATAGGGGATAATAAAAGAGTAAAAAAAATACAAGCTATTTTACAAGAAAAAGGCTATTTAGTTGGAGCTATTAGACAACCTACTGTAAAAAGTGCAATCATAAGGCTTATTGCTAAAATAGATATAGAAGAAAAAGACTTGATAAAAGTCTGTGAAATACTAAAAAGTTTAAAGTAAAACTACAAAAAAGAGAATTGAATATGATAATAAATGAGTTAATAAAAGGTAATCAAAAATTTAGAGAAGTTTCTTTCCCTAAATTTCAAGGTAATGTTCAAGATTTAGTAGAAAATGGTCAAAAACCAGAAATTCTTTTTGTAGGTTGTAGTGATAGTAGAATTACACCTGATTTAATGCTAGATACAGAACCAGGTGATATGTTTATTTTAAGAAACGTTGGAAACTTTGTACCTCCTTATAGTCCTGATGAAGACTTTCATGGTAGTTCTGCAGCAATAGAATATGCAGTATCAATTCTAGGTGTAAAACACATCATTATTTGTGGTCATTCTCACTGTGGTGCTTGTAAGAGTTTATATCAAGACATTGGAGATTCTCCTGATTTAATACATGTAAAAAAATGGTTAGAACTTGGTAAAAGAGCAAAAGAATATACCCTTCTTGCTATTCAAGATAAAAGTGATAAAGAAAAGCTATATAGAGCAACAGAAAGAATTTCAGTAGTTCATCAAATGGAAAACTTATTAACATTTCCAGATGTAGAGCGAAAAATTAAAAATGGTAGCCTACAAATTCATGGTTGGTACTATAGAATTGAAGATGGAACATTAGAATCTTATGATGGGGAAAGATGTTCATTTGTACCACTAGTGGAAAATAATAATGGATAATAAAGAAATAAGAAGATTACCTTTAAAAACAGTTATTATTATAATTGTTCTAATTCTTGCGGGAATAGGAGTTTTTACATTATTAAAAACACTAAAGCAAGATAAAATGACTGAAATTTTAGCTACTTTGGGACATAGTAATATTGAAAAAATAGAAGTAATAAATAAATTAAGTGTAGAAGATAAAGAAACAAGATATAAAAGTAAAGTATACAAAGTCAGATTTTATGATAATGATACCAATAAAACATGTACAGGTTTTATTCTTATGGGTAGATATAACAAAAATACAAAAGACTTTGACTGTAAATAGGAATAACATGAATATTATAGAAAAATTAGAAAATAATGAACGATTAGAATATGAAGATGCTATCAAACTTTATGATTTAGATTTATTTACACTTGCAAAATATGCAAATAAAATAAGAGAAGCTAAACATGGTAAAAAAACATACTTTAATATTAATAGACATATAAATCCAACAAATATCTGTAAAGATGTTTGTCAATTTTGTGCCTATAGTGCAAGCAGAAAAAACCCTTTGCAGTACACAATGACACATGAAGAAATACTTGAGGTTGTGAAAAATTCTTCTAAAAATGATATTAAAGAAGTTCATATTGTATCTGCTCATAACCCAAGTACTGGTTTGCAGTGGTATATGGATGTATTTAAAAAGATAAAAGAAAACTTTCCCTCAATTCATGTAAAGGCACTTACAGCAGCAGAGATACACTTCTTAAGTACAGAATATAATCTTACTTATCAAGAATTAATTGATATGATGATTAAGCATGGAATAGATTCAATGCCAGGTGGCGGTGCTGAAATTTTTGATGAAAAAGTACGAAAAAAGATCTGCGGTGGAAAAGTTACTTCTGATCAATGGATACAAATACATAAAACATGGCATAAAGCAGGAAAACAAAGTAATGCTACAATGCTATTTGGACATGTAGAAAGTCGTGATAATAGAATTGATCATATGATTAGATTAAGAAGTTTACAAGATGAAACGGGTGGATTTAATGCCTTTATACCACTAGTTTATCAAACAGAGAATAATTATTTAAAAATTGAAGCTCCATTAACTGGTATTGAAATTTTAAAAACATATGCTATTGCTAGAATTGTTCTAGATAACATCTCTAATATAAAAGCATACTGGGCAACATCAACGGTTAAACTAGCTCTAATAGCACAAGAATTTGGTTCAAATGACGTTGATGGAACAATTGAAAAAGAATCAATCCAAAGTGCTGCAGGTGCAACTAGTGCAAAAGGTGTAGCGTTAAAAGAGTTTGTTGATTTAATTAAAAATACTGGATTTACACCAGTTGAGAGAGACTCTATTTATAATGAACTAAAAACTTGGTAAAAGTTTTTAGTTTTTAAACTCAATACATATTTTTATTTAGGCTGATTAAATACAAGTTTAAAATCTATTTTTAATAAGCCATCTTTATTTCTTAGCATAATGATAGGATAAGCAATATTAATAGAATATAATTCATTATTTAATACATTAATTACTTCGAAAAACTCTGAAGGAGTTTTTACTAACATACTAATTGAATAAAAGAAATTACTAATAACATTTTTTGTATTTGAATCAAATTTTATGATAGTATCTTTAGGGAACAAAATTTTTAATTGTTCACTAACTCTTGAAATTGGTAAAAATTCATCAGTTATATATTTGTCTTCATAAGTTTTATAAAAAGTATCATTTAAAGTTAATGATTCTAAGGCAATTATTTTTGCAAGTATCATATTCTTTTTATCATCTTCAACTTTTATATTGATTTTCTTGTAAATATCACTTAAAGATGGTTTTATAGATTTTATAAAAGTATCATCAGCTAATAATGTTGCTGTCATTTCTAAACTATTTTCTTCAAGTTTCAATTTTTTTAAAACAACATCATATGGAATTTTATTGAAAATTAATTTTATATGCTTTTCAATTTTATTATTTATATTTAGATGATTAGGTAACTTAACATATTTTTTTATTTCTTGCTTTTTTATTTCTTGCTTTTCTATTATATTCTCAAAAAGTTTATAAGCACCAAAAAAAATAGCTAGTACAACTATTAAAATAAATAAATTATTAAAATTTGTTTTTTTAGTTTTTTTTCTAGGTTTTATAAAACTTTTATTTTGGTGTTTGTTTTTTGATAATTCAAAAATTGCTTCATCTATGTTTATTGGATGGTAATCAATTGTTAAAAGTGATTCCTGACTTAATTGTTCAATTTGTTCTTTTGACAACTCTTTTATAACATATAAAATTACAATCTTTTCTACAAATGTATCATTTGATTTTTCATAAAATTTATTAAGTGTATTGTGAATTATTTCATTTAATTCTAAATAATAAATCTCATCAAAAAGTTTTTGACCTGTTATATCATCATCATAAAAATGTGTTTTTTTAATTGCTTCAAAAGTAGGTAAATCAACTGTTTTATTAAAAACTATAGAAGAATCGTTTCCAATTATTAAAATAAAAGCTTTATTGTTAAATAAAAAAATCAATAATTCATTTTTACAAATATTTTCTTCTAAATGTAAATTTAATATATGGAAAGCTGAATAAACAAAGTCTATACCTGTTTTATCAAAATAATTTTCTGTTTCAAATAATGTAGTTTTTGAAACTGCAATATCAAATTCATTATTAAGCTCAGAAGTTTCACAATCATTTAATTCTGCTGATAAAGATTTTGGAACTAACTTAGTAGTATCACTAATCAAAAGTGTAGAGATATAAGTATTTAAAATTTCTTTTTGTGAAGTATTTATTTTATAAGCAATATCATTTTCTAAAATTTCATCTTCTACTAAAAAAATTGAATTATTAGCTTCTATAATTTGATTATTACTTAGTTTTTTATAATCAAGTTTTAATTGTGTGTTATATTTAATAGCATTTATATATAAAGACTTTTTATTAAACATATTCTTCCTAATTATACTTTTTAAGCTATTGAATGAGTCATCATTTTATTTTTGATAAGCTCTTTTGCTTCTTCCATATTTAAACCTTCAATACTAAAAGGCTCTGATAAATAAAAATCTATTTTTCCAAAAGGTTTTGGTAAAACAAACTTATCCCATGAATTGAATTGCCAATATCTAGATGGTTTTGAATTTAAAACTATAATTCTTGACTTACTTTTTTGAGCAATTGCAACAACACCAGGAGCAATACTAAATCTCGGACCTCTAGGGCCATCTGGAGTTAAAGCAACATCAGAACCTGCTTTAATTTCTTTAATTGTACTAATTAAAGCTTTAGCTGCACCTTTAGAGGAAGACCCTCTAATTAAACCTACACCTAAAAGAGCATAGATTTTTGCAATAATTTCGCCATCTTTATTATGACTAATTATTGCTTTAACTGTACCCCTTGGTCTAAACTTAAAATAATTACTAGGTTGTGCTAATAAATCACCATGCCAAGCAACAAAAACAAAAGACTCATCACTTTGGATTTTAAAGTGATGAAAAACTTTTTTATTTGTAAAATAAATAAACTTTACAAGAAAATATAATATATAAGGTAAAATATTTATCTTAAAATATTTTTTCATTAATGAACTATTTCACCTTTTAATGATGTTCTAGAATTGTCAGTAATTTTTACATTTACAAATTTACCAAGAAGATCATCACTTCCTTTTGCAAATACTTGTAAATAGTTATCAGTAAAACCACAAACTTCACCATTTGGTTTTAAACTCTCAACTAATACAGAAAAAGTTTCTCCTACATAAGTAGGCATAATAGCTTCTAAGTGTCTCTTGTGTAATTCAATTAGCTCTATTAATCTAGCACTTCCAATTTTATCTGGTACTGCTAAATCTTCCATATTTAAAGCTTCAGTTCCAGGTCTTGGAGAATATTTAAAGTTAAATATTTGATCAAATTTTGCTTTTCTTACTACATCTAAAGTATCTTGATAATCCTCTTCACTTTCACCTGGAAATGCAACAATAATATCTGTAGTAATTCTTAAATCAGGTACTAATGATCTGATTTTTTCAGTTCTATTTAAGAACCATTCTTTTGTATACCCTCTTTTCATAGCTTTTAAAATTGATGTTGAACCACTTTGTAAAGGCATATGAATACATCTAGATATTTTTTTATTTTTTGCAAATTCTTCAATAAACTCGTCATCCATATGTAATGGATGTGGAGATGTAAATCTAATTCTCTCTAATCCTTCAACTTTTGAAACCTCTTGTAAAAGTTTTGTAAAAGTAGATTTTTCTCTACCATCAGAAAACCTTCTTCCATAAGAATTTACATTTTGCCCTAATAGCATAACCTCAACTGCACCTTGGTCAACTGATTTTTGAACTTGATCAACAATCATTTCTACTGGAATTGAAAGTTCTTCTCCTCTAGTACTCGGAACGATACAGTAGGTACATTTTTTATCACATCCTACAGAAATATTTACACTTGCTCTATATTTATTAGTCTTTGCCGTTGCAAATTCGTACATAGAATCATCATTATCAATGGCAATTTCAACCGAACCTTTAATATCAACAACATCTTTAATTTTAGAAATATTTCTTGCACCTACTACAAAATCAACATAAGGTGCTCTTTTAATAATGTCTTTTCCTAAATGAGATGCAGTACAACCACAAACACCAATTTTAGCACCATCTTTTTTTTTCTTATTAAACTGACCAATTTCTGAAAATAGTTTTTGAACAGGTTTTTCTCTTACAGAACATGTATTAATAATAATTAAATCTGCATCTTCCATAATATCAGTTTGAGAATAGTCTTTATGTTTTTCTAACTCAGCTACAATGTGTTGGCTATCAGTATCGTTCATCTGACAACCAAGTGTTTGTATAAATAATTTTTTATTTGAACTCATATTTTTATCACTTGATTAAAGTGCATGAAGCTCATACATATATTCATCATCTGCTAAGCCATATTTTACTTCTCTAAAATAAACATTATAACTATCATCTTCAAGTGCATCAACTAAAGCCATCATATCTTTATGTGAGTTATCTCTATCAAAATACAACAATTCAGCATTTGAACCTTTTTTTAATTCTTCTTTAATCTTATCTAGTTGCATTTTTTTGGGTTTTTTACTTAATTCTTCTCTAGCAATTAATAATTCCATTTAGTAAACCTTTTCTTTTTAATTAGCTAAATATTATATCTAAAATTACTTTTATTTTGATAAAAGGAGTTTTAGATATAATATCTGTCTACACTACATTGAATTCATAACATTACATTTCAATGTCAAGAAATAAAAAGATTACTAAAGGTTATTAATGGACAAAATTATAGATATTTTAGACTCAATTGCATATGAAAAAGGTCTACAAATTGAAAATGTTGAAAATGCATTAAAAGAAGCACTTATTAAAACAGCAGAAAAAATGGTAGATGAAACATTAAGATTTGATGCTAATATTGATAGAGAAAATAAAAAATTACAATTATCACAAAAGATAGAAGTTTTAGCAGTTGGTGATGCCAAATTGACTGGTGAAGTAGAAGATGAATATGGAAATGAAATTAATGCTGAAAACTTTATTGATTTAGATGAAGCAAAAGAGATTGATGAAGATTTAGAAATTGGAGATTTTATTGATTATGATCTTGAATTTGAAAATATGGGAAGAAATGCTGCAACAATTTTACATAATAATTTTGAATATAGAATACAAAGATTTATTGAGGAAAATTTACTAGGTAAATACAAAGATAAAATTGGAAAAATTGTATCAGGTGTAGTTACACGAGTTGATAGGTCAGAAAACACTTACATTGAAATCGGCGAAGTAAAAGGTATGCTTCAAAGAAAAAGTAGAATTAAGGGTGAAACATTTAAAGTTGGAGATACTGTAAAAGCAGTAGTTCGAGGTGTTAATATTGATAAAAGTAATGGTTTAATTATTGATATTTCAAGAACAAGTCCTAAATTCTTAGAATGTCTATTAGCATTAGAAGTACCTGAACTTAAAGATGAAAAAGTAATAATCGAAGCAAGTGCTAGGATTCCTGGAAGCAGAGCTAAGATTGCATTAACAAGTATTGACCCACAAATTGATCCAATAGGTGCAGTTGTTGGAGTTAAGGGAATTAGAATTTCTTCTGTATCATTTCAGTTAAGTGGAGAAAACATTGATTGTGTTGAATATTCAACAATTCCTGAAATGTTTATATCTCGTGCATTATCTCCTGCAATTATTTCAAAAGTTGAAATAACACAAGCGCCAACATTTACAGATAAAGGTAAAGCAACAGTTACAATTCCAAGTGATCAAAAATCTAAAGCAATTGGAAAAGCGGGTTTAAATATTAGACTTGCATCAATGCTTACAAAATACGAAATTGAATTAATTGAAATTGAAAGCTCAACTCCTACTGATGAAGGTAACAATAAAAGAAATGAAGAAAAAACAACTGATACATCATCATTAGAAGCTTTATTTAAATAAAATGAATAATTTATATATTTATGATTCAGTAAAAAAAGAAAAAGTTTTATTTGAATCAATAGAAGAAAAAAAAGTAAAAATCTATGTGTGTGGACCAACAGTTTATGATGATTCACACTTAGGTCATGCAAGATCAGCTATTGCATTTGATTTACTTCATAGAGTTCTAAAAATGAATGGCTATGAAGTAACAATGACTAAAAACTTTACAGATATAGATGACAAAATTATAAAAAAAATGTATGAAACTTCAAGAACACTTGAAGATATTACGAGTGAGTATATAAATACATATAAAGTTGATATGAAATCTTTAAATGTTTTAGATAATACTATAGAACCAAAAGCTACTCAAAATCTTGAAGTTATGAAAGAGATGATTAATAAGTTAATCTCAAAAGATGTAGCTTATATAATTTCAAATGGCGTATATTTTGATACATCAAAAGATAATATATATGGTTCTATTTCAAATAGAGCAAGTGATGAAAATTCACAAGCAAGAGTTGAAACAAATAAGGAAAAAAGAAATTCAGCTGATTTTGTTTTATGGAAGTTTGCAAAAGAAGAAGATGTTATTTTTGAAGCAAACTTTGGAGCTGGACGTCCTGGTTGGCATATTGAATGTTCAGCTATGATTGAAAAACATTTAGCTTATAAAAATTCACCTTACCAAATCGATATTCATGGAGGCGGTGCTGATTTACTTTTTCCTCACCATGAAAATGAAGCCTCGCAAACAAGATGTTCATCAAATCAAGAGATTGCAAAATATTGGATGCACAATGGTTTTGTAAATATTGATGGAGAGAAAATGAGTAAGTCCTTAGGTAACTCATTTTTTCTAAAAGATGTACTTAAGTCTTATAGTGGAGAGGTTATTAGATTTTATTTATTAACTGCTCATTATAGAACTGACTTTAACTTTAATGAAGAAGATTTATTATCTTCAAAAAAGAGACTTGATAAACTTTATAGAATAAAGAAAAGAGTATACGGTGGCAGTTCTAGTATTGTAAATAAAGAGTTTAAAGAAAAAATGATAATATCTTTAAATGATGATATAAATACATCTAAAGCACTTTCTACTATTGATGAAATGATTTCAAATACAAATGATAAACTTGACATTAATCCAAAAGATAAAGTCTTAAAAAAAGAACTTGTTGCAAATGTAGAATTTATATCAGAGATTTTAGGAATCGGTTCATTTGATGCCTATTCTTATTTCCAATTTGGAATAAGTAATGAAGAAAAAACTAAAATAGAAGCACTTATAGAAAAAAGAACTGAAGCTAAAAAAGCTAAAGATTTTGAAGCTGCTGATAAAGTAAGAGATGAAATAACCGCTCTTGGAATTTCACTTATGGATACACCATCGGGTGTAGTTTGGGAAAAGGTATAATCCTTTTTTTAAATAGAATACAAATTAAGATATAAAAAAAGGGAAGATGCAATTGCATCTTCCCTTTTTTATTAAACTTTTTCTAGAGATTATCTAGCAAAAGCTGCATCAGTAACATTTTTTGTGTTAACAATGTATGGAACTAAAGCCATATGTCTAGCTCTTTTGATTGCAGTTTCAACCATCTCTTGAGAGTTTTTAGAGTTTCCTGTAAGTCTTCTAGGCATAATTTTACCTCTTTCACTCATAGAAATCTTTAATAAATCAGAGTTTTTATAATCAATGAAAGTAACTTTCATTTCAGTATATTTACAATATTTTTTTCCGTATTTTCTTCTTTCAGCCATGTCGTTTTCCTTTATTTCTAAAACGGTATTTCGTCTTCGTCTATATCTATTTCAGGTATTTTTTGTTCAGGCATTTTAGATGCTTGATTATTACCACCATAGTTGTTTTGAGCATTTTGTGTATTCGAAGTGTTATTGTATTGATTTTGTGCTGGTTGATCATACGATCCTTGCGGATTATAACCTTGGTTATCCCCAGTACTATTGTTCATAGAATCACTTTTTGAATCTAACATTTTCATAGTTTCTACTCTTAATGAGTGTCTATTTCTGTTAGTTCCATCTTGTGCTGTCCATTGTTCAAATACAAGTCTACCTTCTAATAAAACTTTAGAACCTTTTCGTAAGTATTGATTAGCAACCTCAGCAGATCTTCCAAACATATTAAAATCTAAAAAACAAACTTCATCTTTTTGTTCTCCAGCTGCCGATTTATACTTAAATGATGTTGCAATTGCAGATTTTGCTATTGCTGCACCAGATGGTAAATATCTTAGCTCAATATCTCTTGTTAAATTTCCTACCATAATTACTTTATTATACATACTAGATCCCTATAATTTTGATTAGTTAGCTTTTTTAGCCGCTTCGTTACTCATATATGTCCACGCTGCAATCTCTTTTTTATTTTCATATTTAATGAAAATGAATCTAATGATATTTTCATTGATTCTGTAATTTCTTTCGATTTCAGCAATTCCTGCAGGTTCACCTTTGAAATATGCTAAGAAGTAGTAACCTCTTTTATGCTTTTCAATTTCATAAGCTAATTGTCTAGAACCCATGTTGTCGCATGCAACAATTTCTCCACCATTTTTTTCAATTGTTGCTTTAACAGCGTCAATTTGAGCTACAGTTTCTTCTTCAGTTAACGTAGGCTTAATAATAAACATTGTTTCATAATGTCTTAATTTACTCATCTATTTTCTCCTTCTAGATTATGCCAATATTCTAGTTTTCACTAATATCAGCAAGGGTACTTTTTTTATAAAGTCATGGATTTTATCCAAATAAAACTGTAAACTTTCTTAGAGTTGCTTGTAAATATAGCTTAGTATCATCAATTTTTGATGACTTTAGTTCTAATTCGATATCTAATAAGTATTCTAACATTTCTTGAAACTTTTCTGCTTTAATATTAATTGCTAATTTAGATTTCTTTTCCCAAATATTTTTAGGAGGTGTAAAACCTAATATGTCTTTAGGGTTAGGTGTTCCTATTGCTCTTGCATAAGAAGATATCATAAAAAGTTGTTGAATAAAAGATGTTACTTGGTTTATTAAAAATACTTCATTAATACCCTCTTCTAGTAAAAGTCTTAAATCATCTGCTATATCTTTTCCACTTAATAAATCGTGTAAAAAGTTTTCAAATGAAACTGCACCTATTCCAAAACAATGTTCATTTATAGTATTGGAGCTTATTTTTTTGTTTAAAATAGCAAGTTTAGAAAGGTCATTTATACATAAAGACAAGTCATTTTTATGCATGAAATATAAATGATTTAATGCTGTTAATTCATAATTTATATTTAATTTTTTAGCTTCTTCTTCAATCATTCTTACAGCTTCGTTATCATTTGGTGAAAACATTCTTACAGCAGCAGAGTTTGTCTTAGCTGTAAAACTTTTTTCCATTGTTCTAAAATCTGTTTCACCAATACAAGAAAATACAACTGTACTATCAGGATTTGTATTACAAGCTTGAATTAATAAATCAACTTCTTTTTTAGGTATTTTTTTATCACATTTTATCAATAAAATATTATTTGATGAAAATAATGAGGACTGAAGAAGCTTATCTTTTGCATATTTAAAATCATATTCATCAAAATATAACTTTTCTATTTCATCTTTTTGTCCTAGTGATGCTATTACAATATTTGAATAGTGTTCTACTAAAAATGTTGATTGTCCATAGAACATGTAAGCATTAAATTTTTTATTTTGTCTTAAATGATTATCAAATTCGTTTTTATACATCTTATCCTTTTCCTTTTCTAATATTTTATACTTGCTATAATTTGCTTTGTTACTAAGTCTACTTCTTTAATTTTTACTTTTAGTTTTGTAAAAAGTTTTTGACCTTTTATATTATCAATACTTACTTTTAATCCAGAAATAGCATCATAAGAAACGGCTTTATTTCGTTCAGTATCTACGATTTTTACTTTTATCATTACTCCTATATTATCATTTGCCCATCTTGCATATTTTCTATCTTCAAAATCCCAAACAAGTTGATCAACTTTTCTTTCATTTAATGATATATGTTCACATATTTCATCTATATTTGATGGGGTTTGTTTTGACTTTAATATTCTGTGTAAAACTAAATCTGAATATCTTCTAATTGGAGATGTAAAGTGAGAATAAGAAGAAAATCCTAAACCAAAGTGTCCTAAGTTTTTTGAAGAATATTTAGCTTGAGTTTGAGATTGTATAATAAGTTCATCTATTTCTTCACTCATCATAGAAGACTTTGCTTTTATTTGAATATGAGTAATCGTATTATGAACATCACTTTGAATACTTACTTTAACTCCTAAAATATTTACATCATCAACTAATCTTGAAATTGATTTTAAAGATGGTTCTTCGTGTATTCTATAGATTCCAACTGTATTTACTTTTTTACTTGCTTCAATATTTGCTAAAAGCATACATTCTTCTATCAGTTGATGAGAAGCAGTTGAACTTTCACTCTCAACTGCTACAATTTTGAAATTTTTAAGCTTTTGTCTAAGTTCCGTTGTTCTAAAGTCATAACCTTTTTCTAATCTTTTAGCTCTAAAACTTTTTGTCACTTCATAAAGAGGAAGAAGATAATCAAAAATTTCTTTTTCAACACTAGAATACTGATCTAAATATCCTTCTAAAACTCTATCGATTCTTCCATAAGAAAACTTTTTATGTGAATTAATAACTGCTTCAAAAAGTTGTGCTTTTTTTGCACATTTTTTTTCTAAATCTAAATGTATTTTAAATACAAATGAATATCTATCAACACCCTCTTTTAAAGAACACATATCTTCACTCAATTCATTAGGAAGCATCGGTAAAACTTTTCCTGGTAAATAAACTGATGTAGATTTTAAAAAAGCAAGTCTATCTAGAGCTGTTCCCTCTTTCACAAAATAAGATACATCAGCAATTGCAACATATAATATTTCTTCTTCTTCATCATAATAAATAGCATCATCATGATCTTTTGCTGAGTTTGGATCGATTGTACAAAAAGGAAGATGAGTTAAATCAACTCTTTGTTTAACATCATCCATTTTTACATTAACTTCTAAAGGCTTTTCTAATCGTAACTCTTCATGATATAAATGCAATGATATTAATTCATCAACTTTTGGGTCTTTGATATTTCCTAAGTTTTTTACTAGTTTTAAAGATTGATTATCTACTAAAAGGATCTCTCCCTCTTCATATTTAGAAGCACCTTTATTTTCTAATTTTATGTTCTCTTTTACTGTATGAAAAGATTTATCTTTAATATAAACTAGAATATCATTTTTTTTACCATCTAAAATCTCTATGATGTTAGCTTTAATTCTAGACCTTGGATTAAAAACTCTCTTTGCTAATACTAAATCTCCATTATAAGCACCATTTAAATTATCAAATTCAATTTTAATATTTTTATGTTCACTTATTAAATCTTCTAACACGACTAGATTTTTACCAACATTAACAATTGCAACTTTATATTTGGAATTTAGTTCATATTTACCATTATCTAAAATGACAATAATATCTTTTTTAATAAATTTTTCAATTTGATTTAATTCTGCTTGTGTGTAGGTATTATCTTGGGACTGTATCTTTGTAAAAAGCTCTTTTAGCAATTTTATTCCTTGTGTATATATATTGTAATCCTAGCTAAAATATGTTAAGTATTACTATTTTTTATATTGAATTACCAAGTTTTTAACTTTTTTTCAGTATAATCTCTAAAATTTTACTAAGAGGGACATAATAATGGCATTAGACGTATACTATGATAAAGATTGTAATATTGATTTAGTTAAATCAAAAAAAGTAGCAATGATTGGTTTTGGATCACAAGGTCACGCACACGCAGAAAACTTAAGAGATTCTGGTGTTGAAGTTGTTGTTGGTTTAAGAAGAAATGGTTCTTCATGGGCTAAAGCTGAAGCTAAAGGTTTTGAAGTTAAGACTGTTGCTGAAGCATCTGCTGTTGCTGATATCGTAATGATTTTATTACCAGATGAAAACCAAGCTGATATTTATGCAAATGAAATTGCAGCAAACTTAAAAGATGGTGCTACTGTAGCATTTGGACATGGGTTTAACATTCACTACGGAAGAATTGCACCTGCAAAAAATATTAACGTAATGATGGTAGCTCCTAAAGCTCCAGGTCATACTGTAAGATCTGAGTTCGTTAAAGGTGGAGGAATTCCAGATTTAATTGCAATTCATCAAGATGCAACTGGAAACACAAAAGAATTAGCATTATCTTATGCTTCAGCAATTGGTGGTGGAAGAACTGCAATTATTGAAACAACTTTCAAAGATGAAACTGAAACTGATTTATTCGGAGAGCAAGCTGTATTATGTGGTGGAGCTACTGCATTAGTTCAAGCTGGTTTCGAAACATTAACTGAAGCTGGATATGATCCACAAATGGCATACTTCGAATGTTTACATGAGTTAAAATTAATCGTTGACTTAATGTTTGAAGGTGGAATCGCTGATATGAGATATTCTATTTCAAACACTGCTGAATACGGTGATTATGTTGCTGGTAAAAGAATCATTAATGATGAGTCAAAAGCAGCTATGAGAGAATTATTAAAAGAAATTCAAGATGGTAGATTTGCTAAAGACTTTATATTAGAAGGACAATCTGGATATCCAAGAATGAACGCTGAAAGAAATAATCAAAGAGAAACACTAATTGAAAAAACTGGTGTTGAACTTAGAGAAATGATGCCTTGGATTGCTGCGAATAAAATCGTACAACAAGACAAAAACTAATACTTGAATAAGAAGAGCTTTTCTCTTCTTATTTATTTTCTCAAATCATGAGTAAGAAACAAAACAAATCTAAAAAACAACCATCATCAGTTTCAAAATCAAAATTAGTAAAAATTTTTCTACTAATATTTTTATTTGCATTTATAACTAGTGGCTTAAGTTATTTTATAATGAAACATGAACCTTCAGACAAAAATTCAAATAAAAATATTAATGATATACTCAAACAAGAAAAAAAACAAAATGAAAAGTTCGAAGAAATTACAGATGAATTAAAAAAAGATTATTTAGATAATCATGAAATAAAACCTGAAATAAAAAAAATAGAACTAGAAGAAAAACCCTCAGTAAAAAAAGAAGTGGAAAAAAAGAAAGAAGAAATTATTTTACTAAAAGACAAGCCTAAACTTGTTGTAATAATTGATGATGTAAGTAACAACAGACAAAAAAAAGCAATTCTAGATATTGGTTATGATGTAACTATGGCTTTTCTTCCTCCACAAGAAGGTCATTTACAATCTGCAAAAATTGCACAAGATTTGCCTGTATATATGGTTCATTTTCCTATGCAAGCATCTCCAAAATTTAAATCTAAAGAAAAAATTACATTAAATATAAATAATACATATCAAGAAATAGATGCTATTGTCAAAAAATTAAGAGAAGAATATCCAAAGGCTAAATATACAAATAATCATACAGGTTCAGTATTTACTCAAAATGATGAAGCTATGGATAGATTATTCAAGGCTTTAAAAAAATACGATTTTGTATTTGTAGATAGTAGAACAACAGCTAAAAGTGTCGCTCAAAAATATGCCCAAAAATATGATATGCCTTATATTGTAAGAAATACATTTTTAGATAATGAAAAAAGTTTTGAATATATTCAAAACCAATTAAAAAAAGCTATCAAAATTGCAAATAAAAGAGGTTACGCTATTGCAATTGGACATCCTTATTCAATGACAATAAAAGTGCTAAAAGAATCAAAACACCTACTAAAAGATGTTGAACCTATTTTTATAAATGAACTTCCCATACTTTAATTAAATACTATTAAGCTTCAAGTTATATAATTAATAATATTATTATATAACTTACTTACAAGGCTTTGTATGATTAAACAACTAACTTACAATATACCAGAATTAAATGATATGAAAAAATACCCTAATGAACTTTTTTATATTGGAAATATTAATCTTCTAAAAAAGAAAAAAATATCTATTATAGGGACAAGAAGACCTAGTGCCTATACAAAAGAGTTTACTCATAAGTTAGCATCAAAGCTATCTGCTTTAGATATATGTATAGTAAGTGGTGCAGCTATGGGTGTTGATGCCTGTCATTTACAAGAACAAACTTAAATATACAATAACTAACTTAAATGATGATAATGATAAAATATATGCTTTGAATAGTATATTTAAATTAAAAATACTAATCCATAAAAAAATAGGATTTTACTATCTATATAAATTATGGATAGCAAAAATATAGATTGCTTTATCCATAAAAATAATGGATAAGAACAGATACAAAGACCTAAATATAAAAACATATACAATAATTAACTTAATAATGGAGAATTAATGTGATTCCTAAATGTTTTGAGAAATATCCAAATAAAAAATTTAAGATAATTGCAATTAACGACATAGATTACACGTATCCTCATAGATATAAAGTAATATTTCAAGATACTAATACAAATGATGAGTTTGAAGAAAGACTTCTTCCTGAAGAATTAAGAGGTCATTATGTTCTTGGGAATACTTACTCTAGCAAAGGTCTAGAATTTGAAAATAAGAATACTATTAGATTATTTGTAAAAAAATCTAAAGTTAGTAAAAAATCATCTAGTAAAATTCACGAGCATATCATTTTTCCAAATGAACTTGGTATTGAGAAAACCAATTCTTTCTATAATCAAAATTGTTTTATATATCAAACTAAAAGATATATTTATCTTATACCTCATTATGTTGTTGCCAATAGATATTACTTCTTATCAACTTCCATAAAGAAAGCTCTATCAGCAGGGAAGTTTGAATCTTTATATTATCATGAAAAATATAATGAAAAAGGCTATATGTTTTATAATAATACTCTACACATAGATATGAAAGCCACACTAAAAGATTCAGAAGTACCTCTTATTTCAAGAATGATAACAAATGAAACATCAAAAATAAATTTCATGTTTTTTAATAGAATTAGTACAAAATTTAAAAGAAAATATAAAGATTTAAAAAATATATTTGTCCCCATAATGATGGGCTTCCCATTTGAAGATAATGAAGATTTCACTATTGAATGTAGTATATTAAATATAGATCAATCTTATTTTAATAAAGAAAATAATTTTGATAAAAGAGATGTTATCTTAATAACTAATATTTTTGGCGATACGATACCATACAATTTTGAAAAACTTGACTACCAAATATATACAGAAGAGAATAAAGAAGAAGAACAGTCAATTGGAGAACCAAATAAAAAAAATATTCCAAGAAGAAACCCACTTAAAAGTGGTAAGTATACAGATAGGAAACCATCTAATAACATAAAAAGAGAAGTGAAAAATTTTAGAACAAAAAACAATGTAGATTTCTCAGAGATTGAGATTAATAAACATGAAGTTGTTCAAAAGAGAACTCATATAGTATATGATAAAAAAGAAGATGAGGAAGTAGATTCATCATTTGATAAACCAGAAGAAGGAAGTAATTTAAACAACATTAGAGAAGTACTATTAGGGACTACCATATCTCCTGATCAATTCAAAATAACAGATTTTACATTATTAGTGGAAGCCTTTATAAACAAGTACAAGATATCTGAATATGAGATAAGTGATTTAATTGAAATTGAAAATCAAGAAGATAATTTTAGCAATAAGTTCTTTATTGATGGAAATAAAAAACATCCAAGAGGTTTTATTTTTGGGTATATAAAATACAATGATACATTAATTAATTTTATTGAAATTGAACATAATATATATTGGAAAAAAAATACTTGGTTTTTTATATCTTCTCAAGAATTTACTGAAACACAAATACAGAATTCATTAAATTTGTATATAACAAAGGGACAAACACATAAAGAACTATTAGAAGAATTAAATAATATCGGAGCCTTAAAGCTTTTTACAACTCGACATGATAATATTGATGTAACTAGTGAAGATAGTATTAAATCGTGGTGCGAAAATTTAAAAATAGGGATTAGAAGATGCAGCAAATTAAAGAAATAAATTTCCATATCCCAGAATTAGATTCTATGAAAAAGTATCCAAAGAATTTATACTATATAGGTAACACAAATTTATTACAAAAAACAAAGGTTTCAATAGTAGGAAGTAGATCTCCAAACCAATATGCTAGACAAAGTATACATCAAATTTCAAATAAGTTATCTAATACAGGGATTTGTATAGTTAGTGGTGGTGCAATGGGAATTGATGCTATTGCACATAAGGGAGCAGGTGCAAGTAATACTATTATGGTTGCAGGTACTGGATTAGATAAAAGATATCCTGCGGTTAATAGGAATATGATTCAGGAGATTGAGAATGATGGCTTAGTTATTAGTCAATTTGAAGCAGGAGTACCATCTAACCGTTGGAATTTTCCACTTCGTAATGAAGTTGTTGTAGCCTTATCTGACATACTTATAGTTGCATATGCTGATATTAATAGTGGGACTATGAGAAGTGTTGAATATTCTTTAAAGATGGGTAAAGAGATATATGTATTACCTCATAGAATTGGAGAAAGTGATGGTACCAATAAACTATTAAAAGATGGTATTGCAAAAGCAATCTATAATATTGATGAATTTATATCACAAATTACTAATACTCATAAAATAGAAAAAACAACAGATGAACTTTTGCTTTTTTGTGAAAGAAACCCAAGCTATGAAGAAGCTATTTTAAAATTTGGTAACAGAGTACTTGAATATGAATTAGATGGTAAAATTGTAATAAGAAATGCTAAAGTTTCTATATTAACTTAATTATTAATCTTTATGCAAAACACTTTTGTGAAAACAAAAATCTTCAAAAGCACAATATTTTACTATACATAAAATAATAGATATGATATATTATTATTTCGTACACTTTTAACAAATGGAGAGAAAATGGAACTTTTGGAAAATATAAGTACAAATACACTAAAACTAGTTAAAGAACTAGAAGAAATATTAAAAAATGTAGACAAAGATATAATCTCTACAAAAAGAAATAATCAAAATAGAACTATAAAACAAATAGTAGGACATTTAGTTGATTCAGCTTCAAATAATACACATAGAATTATTCATTTACAGTACCAACCACTACCTTTAATCTTCCCTGATTATGCAAATCTTGGAGCTAATGATAAATGGATAGCATTGCAAGATTATAATAATTATGATTGGAATGATTTAATACAATTAATGAAATATACAAATATTCATATTACTAATGTAATTAAAAATATTGATACATCTAAATTACAAAATAAATGGATAAGTGCATTAGAAGATCAGTATACATTAGAAGAAATGATTATAGATTATCCTGTACATTTTAAAATACACTTAGATCAAATCAAAGAATTAATATGAAAATAATAAAAAGTAAAGATTTTAAAGTAAAAAATGCTTGGGATTCATTAGAAATAGCAAATATGAATGGCATAACTACGAAACTTCATTGGACTAATAAACCATATAAATGGCATGTTAATGATGGAGAAGAAGTATTTGTAGTTTTAGAGGGTCAAGTTCAAATGTTTTATAAAGAAAATAAAAAAGAAAAGTCATCAATATTAAATTCAGGTGATATTTTTTATGCCTCAATTGGAACTGAACACTATGCACATCCTATTGGAGAGGCAAGAATACTAGTAATTGAAAAAGAAGGAAGCATTTAATATCTAAGTTATAACTATTTTAAGAAGTACCATGGATATACACCTTCAAAATTAAATTACTATGATTTTTTCTATTTCTCTTCTATTCAAAAAGTGTAGGAACCATTGATAATATTAATAAAATTGCCATAATGATATTAAATCGCTTTATTCCTATATCACTTTTTATAAGTTTTTTTAGAACAACTCCACCTAAAGCCCAAGAATTAGCAGATATTAAAACTGTCATTAAAAATATTATAGATATAACTATGATTTGAGATAAAGCATCCTCAATAGAAGTTACGTAAACTGACATAGCTGTAATTATTTTAATCCAATTTTTTATATTTACCCATTGGAATAATACAATTGGTGTAAATCTTAGAGGTTCAGAACTTTCATTATTTTCTTTAATTTTAGGTACTGAATTTGCAATTTTCCAAGCTAACCATAGTATATATACAATACCAATAAATTTCAGTATAGTAAAACTATAAGTATACAGTTAGAAGAACTTTCCTAGTCCTAATCCAACGCATATAGTCATTAAAGGAAACCCAATAACAACACCTAATATATGAGGAATAGTTCTTTTGTATCCAAATGTTAAACCTGAGGACAAAAGCATTATATTATTTGGACCAGGAGTTAGTGAAGTGGCAAAAGAGAACATAAAGATAGATACTAATAAATTAAATGTATAAGTCTCCATATTAAATATTTATATATCCCTCTAGATATTGAATAGCTTGTCCTTGAATAACTACTTGTTCATCACTAACTTTACATTTTAGAATTCCTCCACGATTAGAAGCTTGATAAGATAATAGCTCGTTTTTATCTAATATCTCTGCCCATAATGGAGCTAAACCAGTATGCATAGATCCAGTAACTGGGTCTTCAATTCCACCATTAGCAGGCCAAAAATATCTTGAAATAAAATCATACTCAGTTGATTTAGATGTAACTGTTACATCCAATGGTCCAAGTTTTTTAATTTCCTCTATTTCTATTTGAACATTATATACATCTTCTTCATTTGGGTAAATTACAAAATAAGTTTGTTGATTTACATAAACATCTTTAGGTTCAATAGAAAGCCCATTTTTTAATTCCTCTGGAATTAATTCAACTTTACTAGGCTTTCTATTTGGAAATATCATTTCAATATAACCATCATCTAATTGTTTAACCTTTAAACTTCCAACCGCTTTAGCTATGAAGATTACTTCGTTTATAGAACTATTTTCTTGAAATAAAACAAAAGCTGTAGCCAATGTTGCATGTCCACAAAAATCTATTTCAGTTATTGGTGAAAACCATCTAATTTCATAAGTAATGTCATCACATTTTTTTGCAAAGGCTGTCTCAGATAAATTATTTTCTATTGCAATAGATTGCATTTTATCTTCTGATAACCATTCATCTATAATAATTACAGCTGCAGGGTTCCCCTTAAATATAGCATTTGTAAATGCATCTATTTGATATATTTTTAATTTCATTTTTCCTCTTTTTATAATTATAACCTTAGTAAATATTAAATAATCCATATTTTTAAAGAGTTACAAAATGAAGTATAGATTAAATTGATTCTTATTTTAAAGCATTTTTGAATACTCTAACAAATAAACTCCAATCATAATTATGTGTATAACTATAGTATAAATTTCATATACTTTACAAGCAACTTATGTTTATAATTACTTGTATATGTGATATTACTTTTTTAAAAGGATTTAAGACATAGTATTATACCTTTTACCTTTCGATCTTAATAAAATAAAATATCCAAAAAGACCTGATAATATTGAACCTATTAAAATAGCTAGTTTATCTGTGTATGCAAACATTGAAGAGTCTTCAAAAGCTAGTGAATCTACAAATAAACTCATAGTGAAGCCTATTCCTGTAAGTACACTTATTCCATATACTTGCCTCCATGTTGTATATTTGGGTAGTTTTGCAAAATTAAATTTTACTGCTAAATAGACAAATAAAAATACCCCTACTTGCTTACCTAAAAAAAGGCCTAAAATAATCCCTAACGATACAGGATTAAAAACTTGACTAATTTCTAAAGTTCTTAAATCAATTCCTGCATTTACAAATGCAAAAATTGGTAAAATATAAAAAGCTACCCAAAAATGAATATAGTGTTGTAAGCTTTTTACAGGAGATACTCGTTTTCTTTTATGATTTATTGCATTTAAAGGAATAGTAAAAGCTAAGATAATTCCAGCTAAAGTTGCATGAACACCAGATTTAAGTACAAAAACCCATAAAAGTAAGCCAATTAAAGCATAAGCGCTTACTCGTGTTATTTGCATTTTATTCATTATGATTAATATAATTATACAAATTAATGCAAAAAATAAAGAGCTAAGAGATAAGCTTGAAGTGTAAAAAAATGCTATTATTAAAATAGCACCTAAATCATCGAATATTGCTAGAGCCATTAAAAATATTTTTAATGATGTTGGTACTTTTTTTCCTAAAAGATAAACAATACCCAAAGCAAAAGCAATATCTGTAGCAGTTGGAATAGCCCAACCTCTTATAGCAAGTTCATTATCATAATTAAAAAAAACATAAATTAAAGCAGGTACTAACATACCGCCAATTGCAGCAATACCAGGAAGTGCAATCTTTGAAAATGTAGATAAATGCCCAAGTAATAGTTCTCTTTTTATCTCTAGACCAATAAGAAGAAAGAATATAGCCATTAGTCCATCATTTACCCAAAGAATTAATGGTTTTGATATTTCTAAAATAGTTCCTATTTTAAATTCAATAGTAGTGTGTAAGAAATTAGTATAAAATTCTGATAAAAATGTATTACTAAATATTAAGGCAATCACAGTTACAAGCATTAAAATAATACCTGAAGTTGACTCTTTTTGTAAAAATTTTCTAACTAAAACTTTCATAATACCCGCCTTTTAAAGCTTGATATACAATTTTAGTATAAACTGCTTTATTAAAATATTAAAGCAGTTTACTAGTTAGTGTCTAAGTTGATAAGTTATGTCACCAGCTCCAACACCTAAAAATATACCTTCATCATAACTTTTTATAATTTTTTCATCTTTTATTAAATCTATTCTACCATTAGATGAAGAAATTCTATCTGCGAAAATTGGACGATAAGATGCAAACTCTTTTTCAAAATCTATATCAATTTTTTGTTCACCAGGAATTGTCCAAATAGGTAAAATAATCAATTCGTCACATCTTCTAAAACATTTTTTAAAACCTTCAAGATTATCGCTTGTTCTAGAGTATTTATGAGGTTGCCATAATACAATTCTATTATTTAGATTTGTTAAGTTATCATATAACTCAACTGATTTCATAGTAACTTCTATTTCCGTTGGATGATGAGCATAGTCATCAATTACAACAAATTTATCATTTGCTTGTACAACATCAAATCTTTTTTTGATACCTTTATATTTTAAAAGGTTAGCTCTAATACTTTCAATGTCAAGTTCATTAAGTGCAGCTAAGATTGCTAAAGAAGCATCAACTGCAATATGATACCCAAAACCCCAAACTTCAAATGTACCATAGTTTTTTAAATCAAATATAGTACAAGGTTCTTTATCTTTTAATGTATAAGATAAGTTCTTAATATCAACACTAGGATAGAGATAAGTTCCTTCTTCAATTTTTAATTTTTGGATATCTTTGTCTTCACCATTTAGTACTCTTCTTTTAGCAAGTGCAATAAATCTTTCATATGATTCGTAAAATTTATCATAATCATAATGATAATATTCCATATGCTCAGGTTCTGCATTTGTTACAATAGCACAGTAAGGATTTGAGAGTAAAAAAGATGCATCAGATTCATCTGCTTCAAAAGCAACTAAATCATTTACATATCTAAAGTTTGATCCAAAATCTTTTGAAATTGCACCAATTAAAGCTGAGCTTTGAAGTATGGAAGCTAAGATGGCAGTTGTCGTTGATTTACCATGAGCACCAGCAACACAATAATTTTTTTTATCACCTAAGACAATAGGTAAAGCTTCTTTTCTTGAAAGTGTTCTTATTTGTTTAACTCTGGCTTCAATTAATTCTGGATTTTCATCTGTTACGGCTGCTGAATATATTACTAAATCAAAATCATTTTTAATATTAGAAGCTTCTTGAGGACATGAAACACAAATACCTTCATTTTGAAGCTCACTTGTAATTGGTGAATCTTTCATATCAGAACCACTAATTTCATGACCATCATTATTTAAAAATCGGGCTAATGCAGAAAGTCCTATTCCACCTATTCCTATAAAATGAACTTTCATTAACTTTCCAATAAATGTTTTAAATTTTTATACTCTTTTTCTAATGTTTCTTTATTATCATTTAAAAATCCATCTATATCAAACTTGAAATTCATGATAAAATATCCATATTTCTCTTCAATACATTCTTTTTCATGATCAACACTTGTGTCATAAAAAAAGTCCAATTGCGTTTTTGTTGATAAAACTATTAATAATAGATTTAATGCTTTTTCTAATGGTTCATCATCAATTATATTTGCTAAAACAAAAATCAACTCTTTTGCTCCATCAAAATTATCATATGACCATTTTTCTATTGCATGTTCAAAAAAAGCTCTTACATAAAGTAGATTTTCATTTTCTAATTTTAATTTTTCATTTTTATTTACTATTTCTTCAACATTTTCAAAAGAAGTTTTTAAAATCTCTTCGTAGAGTTTGTTAATATTTTCTTCTTCTAAATCTAAAATTAACATAGAATCTAATGTTTCATACATTACATTTATGTTTTTTTCTGCAATTGACTTAACTCTAGCCTCTTCTAAATACTTTAGAAAATCTGGATTTGTTCTTGCATCGTTTAATTGTGCTTTATCCATCAATAAAATCCTTTAATCTTTTTAATACTTCTTCTGTTTTTTTTGCATTTTCAACTAGTGCAATTCTTACATAACCTTTTCCAATTCCATTTCTACCTAAAAAAGACCCTGGCAGCACTTTAATATTTTTTTCTTTATATAAGTTTCTTGTAAATTCGATTTCGTCATCAACTTTTAACCAAATATAAAATGTTGCTTGTGGAGTTTCAATTCCAAGTATTTCACGTGCTAAATCAAAATTCTTTTTGTAGATACTTCTAAAATATTCCACATGACTTTCATCATTCCAAGCTGCAGCTGCTGCATATTGTAATGGAACAGGAGAAGCACATCCTATATAAGTTCTATATTGCATATAGTTTTTTAATATATCTTCATCTCCTGCAATAAAACCACATCTTAAACCTGGAGCTGAACTTCTCTTTGAAATAGAGTTCATTACTAAAATATTTTTGAATTTATCATTTCCAACAAAAATACTAGCTTCCAAAAGTGAAGCTGGTTTATTATTGTCATCAAAATAAATTTCTGAATAACACTCATCATTAATCAGTATAAAATCATATTTCAAGGCTTTTTGTACCCATGACCCTAACTCTTCTTTACTCATAGATGCAGATGTAGGATTATTTGGAAAATTTAATATAACTAAATCACATTTTTTTAATTGATCCTCATCTAATTGTGCTTTAAAATTATTCTCTGAAGTTAAATCAATATGAATAACTTCAGCACGACTAGCTATTGCTGCACCTTCATAAATTTGATAAAAAGGATTTGTAAAAGCCATAGTTGGGGTTTTTTTGTCAAATAATGCAAATTGTGGAAAGTTAAATAATACTTCTCTTGTTCCAAAAGTTGGAATAATTTGTGTACTATTCAAAGTAACATCAAACCTTTTATTTACAAAATTAATAATTGCATCTTTAAGCTCAGGAATTCCAGCAGAAGCTGGATACTTTTTTAGTAAAGAAGTTGATTCTTTTAAAGTTTCTTGTATAAAATCTGGTGTTTCAAACTTTGGTTCACCAATAGTTAATGCAGATAATTCATATTTTTCATTTGGAGTAATATCACTTAAAACTTCAGCCAATCTTTCAAAAGGGTATTTTTCAAAATTCATTTTTTTGTTTTCCTAATCTTTTTCTTCAACTATTGGAATTAATAATTGGTTATATTTGTTCATATCAAAAGATATAAAATCTGTATTTGTATAAAAGAATTTCCATGAAAATCTTTTTTTAAGCATTTCTTGTTTTAGAGGTAAAATTTGAAGTATATTTTTCTCTTTTTTTAACTCTCTGATTGGATTTTGTGTATTCGATACTATTTCAATCTTTTCATTAAATATTTTTGCTAAATTTTCAAAATGATCTAATAACATAGTTTTGTCTTCATCTTCACCTATTGGATCTAAATCAAAAATTCTTGTTTTGGTTTTAATTTGACTTGCAACATCAAATACTATAGGAGATATTTGTTCATAAGAGTGCGTATCATTCAATAAAACAACTGTTTGTTTTATTGATTTTAAATTCTCTTTTCCAAGTTTAAAAATAGGTACTTTAAAATCAAAGACCATATCTAAAGAGTTCTTTTCTTTAAACATTTCTTCAGTTAGAATCATCATTCCAATATCATATTTTCTAAAATCTTCTTTTAAAATTTTATTAAGACCTTTATTTGAATAATCTATTCTAATAACAATACTATCAATATTTTTTAGTTTATCTTTTATATAGTTCATAATTGCAGGAGTTGTTGGTCTTGTAATTCTAATAATTAATTTATTATTCTTTAATCTTTGATTTAGTGTTTTAGCTTCATCAATTGCTTTTTTAACACTTTCATCATTTTGTAAGTAAAGATCTAGATACAAATATATATTGTGACCAAAAGGCATAGGAAATTGTCCTTGCGTTTTACCAATTGCATTATAAACTTGCATTAACACATAAGGTTTTCCAATAACCAAGATTATATCATTAGGCTTTAGGACTAGAGATGGCTTTATATTTACAAGCTGTTGATTTCTATAAAGAGCAAATATTTTCCATTCTTTTTGTTCAATTGAACCTAAATACCTATATGCATAAGAACTCCCAAAAGGAACTCTGATTTCCATAATCTCACCCTGTTTTAAACCAATATTTTGTGCAATAACAGGAATATTTGGAAGTCTTTCAACCATACCATTTGCTAAAACTTCAATACCTTTATAAACATTAATATATTGGTCTTTAAAATCTAAGCCCCAATAATCTAATACCGTCATCTGCAAATTTTGTTTATGACTTCTAATATTCTTAGTTACATTAATCATTTCATCTTTTGAGTTAAGAGCAATTAATACTTCTGTATGAATATTTTTATCTAAAACCATAGCCAGTTTTGATTTTGATGTTGGATCAAATTTATAAAAAGTAAAATTCGAAGGCTTTTGAACAGGTAGGATTACATCACTCATGTATATAACATCATAAGCATTGTCACTAGTGTTTGCTTCTACGATTCTGTGCATTAATTTTTTTGCAACAATACCGTCTAAAATAATCAAGATTTTTTTCATATATATATTATATCTTTTTAAGATTAATAACAGCAGAAGTAAAATGAATTTTTTCATTAGTTCTTGTGTAATTAGCTTTTGAATATGATTTAATATATTAATCTAATTTAGCTATAATTCTTTTAATTTAAAGAAAGGTTACTATACATTTAATGGAATTTAAAATTGACGCAACATCACATCATAAAACTAGAGCTTGTACAATAAAAACAGCACATAGCACAATTCAAACACCGGTATTTATGCCCGTAGGTACTCAAGGAACTGTAAAAACTCTTGATGCAAATGACATGTTAGAAATGGGTGCAAAAATTATCTTAGGAAATACATACCATTTATACTTACGACCAGGAAGTAAAATAGTTAAAAAATTTGGAGGACTTCATGGTTTTTCAAAATTTCCTAACTCTTTTCTAACAGACTCAGGAGGGTTCCAAGCCTTCTCTCTTAGTAAAAATACTAAGCAGCATGAAGATGGAATTATGTTTAAATCCCATATTGATGGAAGTAAACATTTCTTTACACCACAAAGTGTCCTTGATACTCAATATGATCTAGGTTCAGATATTATGATGATATTAGATGATTTAGTTGCTCTACCAAATACAGATGAAAGAATTGAAAAATCAATTCAAAGAACAACTACTTGGGCACAAGAAGCAATAGATTATCATAAAACCCAACAAGCAAAAGGTATTGGAGTTAATCAAAATATTTTTGCAATTATTCAAGGTGGAACTAGTAAAAAATACAGAGAGATGAGTGCAAAACAATTATGTGCAATGGAAGACTATGATGGTTTTGCAATTGGTGGACTAAGTGTAGGAGAACCAAATGCTGATATGTATGAAACTGTTGAATGGACAACTGAATTTATGCCAAAAGATAAACCACGTTATTTAATGGGTGTAGGAACTCCTGAAGATTTAATTGAGAATATTGAGCGTGGTGTTGATATGTTTGATTGTGTAATGCCTACAAGAAACGCAAGAAATGGAACACTTTTTACATCATTTGGAAGAATAAATGTTAGAAATGCTGTATTTAAAGAAGATGAGAAACCAATTGATCCTTTGTGTGATTGTTATACATGTAAAAACTTTTCAAGAGGCTATTTAAATCATCTTTATAGAGCGGGTGAAATGACATACTTTAGATTAGGTTCTATGCATAATATTCATTACTATCTAAACCTGATGACTAAAGCTAGAGAAGCGATTCTAGCTGATAAGTGGATTGAGTTTAAAGAAGATTTTTATGAAAAAAGATTATGATAAAAAAAGATTAAAAGAAGGTTTTTTTAATTTTATGTTAAAATAAAATATTAGAAATTATAAGGATAAATATGACTGTTGATGATAACTTAATTGCAAAACTATCGAAACTATCTAGTTTAGAAATAGATGAGTCAAAAAAAGAGAATTTAAAAGTAGAACTTGCTGATATTATTAATTTTGTTGAAAATTTGGAAGAAATTGATGTATCAGGAATAGAAGCAACATTTAGTACTATTGAAGGGGGAAGTCCATTAAGAGAAGATATTTCTAGCCAAGATTTAGAGCTATCAGAGCATATCTTAAAAAATGCACCCAAAAGTGAAAATGGATACTTTGTAGTACCAAAAATCATAGAATAGGAAGAATATGTTAAAGGTTTATGGAATAAAAACTTGTGATTCTGTTAGAAAAGCCTTAAGGTTTTTTAAGGACAACGAAATAGAAGTTGAATTTTTTGATTTTAAAAAAGAATCACCAAGTTCAAACCTAATAGATTCATGGGTAGAAAAGTCAGATTTGAATTTACTATTTAATTCAAGAGGAACTAAATATAGAACCTTAAAATTAAAAGAGTTAAATTTAGATGATAATGGAAAAATAGAGTGGTTAAAAAAAGAACCTATGCTTTTTAAACGACCAGTGATTGAACATAATGGGAAAATTTTAGTAGCTTTTAATGAAGAAATTTATAAAGAAACTTTTTTATAAATGATTTAATTAAACACTAAATATAAAAAAGGGAGATAGTTTTAACTATCTCCCTTTTTTTGTACTAAATATTTCAGTTATATAAGTTATACAATTAAATCTTTTCTAGCTTCTTTAAGTGTATCTGCAATCATAAATGATAATTCTAAAGCTTGATCTGCATTTAATCTTGGATCACATTGTGTATGATATCTAGATGCTAAGCCTTCAGTTGTAACTCCTGAACTTGCACTTCCTGTACACTCAGTTACATCTTGACCTGTCATTTCTAAATGTATACCACCAGCGTATGTACCTTCAGATTTATGGATTTGAAAAAACTGCTTAACTTCACTTAATATTGCTTCAAAATCTCTAGTTTTATAACCATTATCAGCTTTTATAGTATTTCCATGCATCGGGTCACATGACCATAATACATTTTTACCTTCTCTTTTTACTCTTTCAAGAAGTTTTGGATAAAAATCACCTACTTTATTTGCACCCATTCGTACAATTAAATTAAGTCTACCTGCTTCATTTTCTGGATTTAAAGTATCGATTAATTGAATTAATTCATCTTCTTTCATAGATGGACCTACTTTACATCCTATTGGATTTTTAATCCCTCTAAAGTATTCAATATGTGCATCTTTTAAATCTCTAGTTCTATCACCTATCCATAGCATATGTGCAGCACAATTGTACCAATCACCTGTTATTGAATCTTTTCTAGTTAATGCCTGTTCATAGTTTAATAATAAGGCTTCATGAGAAGTAAATAAATTTGTTTGTGCTAAGTTAGGTGTAGTTTCACTTGTAATTCCACAAGCTTTCATAAAATTAAGTGCTTCAGTAATTTTTGAAGATACCTCATCATATTTTTCACCTAAAGTATTATCATTTACAAAGTCAGTATTCCATAAGTGTACTTGATTTAAATCAGCCATTCCACCACGAGAAAATGCACGAAGCAAGTTCATTGTTGCAGCACTTTGATTATATGCTTTTAACAATTTCTTTGGTTTAGCAGCTCTTGATTTTTCATTAAAATCAATATCATTAATAATATCACCTCTATATGATGGTAATGATATTCCATTAATTTCTTCAAAATCAGAAGATCTAGGTTTTGCAAATTGTCCAGCAACTCTTCCAACTTTTACAACAGGACATCCACCTGAAAAAGTCAAAACAACTGACATTTGCATCATAACTTTAAATAAATTTTTTATGTTATTAGCATCAAAAGAAGCAAATGATTCAGCACAATCTCCACCTTGAAGTAAAAAAGCTTTACCATTTACAACATCAGCTAATTGATTTTTTAAATTTAAAGCTTCACCTGCAAATATAAGTGGAGGATAAGATCCCAATTCTTTTTCAACTTTTTTTAATTTTTCTTGGTCTGCATAAGTTGGTTGTTGTTTTATTGGAAAATCTCTCCAGCTATTTGGTTGCCACTTCTTCATTTCTTGCCTTTTTCTTGTATTTTTAAAATATTATCTTATTTTTACTTAGTTAATTAACTTTGCTAATAAATCTTTAAATGAAACTTTAAATGAATCCAAACCTTGTGTTAACAAATCATTGTATACTTTTTCAATGTTTATATTCTTTTTTTCTAAATCTTGAAAATACTCATTACACTCATCTTCACTTATTATTTCTGTTTCTTCTTTAATTCCATCTTTTACCCAATCATCAATAGTTGACAAAGGAGCTGTATTTACTGAATTTGGAAAAATTAAATTATCAATATAATAACTTGGAGCTAATTCATTTCCTTTAACACCTGTACTTGCAAATAATGTTCTAATATTTGTATTATTAAACTTATTAATTTCATGATAACACTTAATTGCGTTTATAATTCCTAATCTAGAAGTTTCTAAACCTTTACTTATAAATTCACCATCACACATTCTATCAAATCTAGAAACAAAAACTGATATTACTGCTTTAATATCTTTGTTTGAATCTTTTATTCCTTCATTTAAAGCTTCTGCACATTTAATAGCTTGAGCAGGTGAAAAGATTAATGTCGCATTTACATGAATGCCTTTAGAAGTTAATTCTTTCATTGCAATATAACCAGCTTCAGTTGCAGGAACTTTAATCATAACATTTTCAGCACTTATTGAAGAGTGTAGTCTTAATCCTTCTTCAATTGTACCTTCTGCATCATCACATAATAAAGGATCCACTTCAATAGAAATAAATCCATCGTCTGTATTTTCTTTATGTAAAGGATAAAGTATTTCAGCAGCCCTTTTAATATCTGTAAGTGCTAATTCTTCATATATAGTCTTTGCATTATTTGCTTGCAACATATCAAGTTGTTGTTTATATGCAACCGAGTTAGAAATTGATGATTCAAAAATTGCTGGGTTTGATGTAGCACCTTGAATTGTTTTATCTTCTAATATCTCTTGGAATCTATTTTCTAAAAAATCTCTTTCTATAAAATCACACCATAAAGAGTAATTAATATCTTCTTTTAAACTCATCTATTTTCCTTATATTTTTTCTAATATTTTTGTTAAATCTTTTTCATCTATGATGATATTTGCTTCTTTTTTTAATACATCTCTTGCACAAAAAGCAATTCTTGTATCAGCGTGAGCAAACATAGATAAATCATTAGCTCCATCACCACATACTAAAGTATCTGCACGTGTTACACCTAATAATGATTGAAGTCTTTGAATCATATCACCTTTTGAGTGAGAGAACATCATATCCCCACCAACAAGACCTGTTAAAACTCCATTTTTTTCATGTAATACATTTGAAAAGTCTGCATCAAGACCTAATATATCTTTAGCAGGACTAGTACCTATTCTAAAACCACCTGAAAAACATACAACTTTATAACCTTTTGCTTTTAAAGCTGGAATTAATTCGCTTGCTCCTGGCATCAAAGGTAAGTTTTTACAAATATCAACAGCCTTTTTGTATTCTAAACCTTTTAATAGCCCTACTCTTGTAGTTAAAGATTCAAAGAAATCAAGTCTTCCTGACATAGCTTCTTCTGTTATATGTGCAACTTCTTGTCCTATTCCTAACTCATCTGCTAGAAAGTCAATTGTCTCTCCATCCATAAGTGTTGAATCAAAATCAAAAACAGCTAATTTCATTAATTTTCCCTAATTTTAGTCTTTTAAGGATATAATATTATCTAAATTAAACTAAATATACGAAAAGGATTGTTTTTCACTATGTTTGAAACACTACTAAAAAAACTTCAAGAAGATTATTACTTAACATTAGAAACAACACCACAACATGAACCTTCTATGCATAATATTATTGAAAGAATTAAAAAATTTAAATTACAAAATAAAGTAGATGGATTTTCCTGTACAGATAATCCACTTGCAAAATTAAAATATAATGCATTATTTGCATCTTTAAAATTACAAATGGAATTTAAAAAACCAGTAATTGCAACTATGAGTATGAGAGATAGAAATAAAATTGCACTACAATCTGATTTGATGGGAGCTAGTGATTTTGATGTACGTGCTATATTAGCACTTACTGGAGATCCAGCTAAAATGAGCGATCAACCTCATGCAAAAGGTGTATTTGAAGCAAACTCTTTAATGCTTTTAAAAATAATAAAATCGTTTAATTATGGAATGGATTTTGCAGGGCACCCTTTTAAAATTGAACCAAAGCAAATATTTCCATTTTCAGTTGTAAATTCTTATGCAAAAAACTTCTCAACACTTGAAAAAAAAATGCATAATAAAATACAAAATGGTTCTTTAGGAATTATTTCTCAACCTCTATTTGATATAGACAACGCAAAAAAACTATTAGAATCTTTTAATAAAGCAAAAGCTGATGTTGATGGAGATAAAAAGAAATCTCAATTAATTTTCGGATTATTCCCTATTACTAAACTTCGAACTGCGCTATTCTTAGAAGCTCAAGTTCCAGGTATTCATGTACCTCAATATTGGATTAACCAATTAGAAAATGCTCACAAAATATCGCCAGAGGAAGAGTATAAAGTAGGAATGAAATTAAGTCAAGATATTTATAAAGAAATAAATAAGCTACATCCAAAAATTCATTTAATGACAGCAAATAGATTTGATGTAGCTAATGAGATAATTTCTTGAGCATAGCTTCTATTGATGTGGGTCTAAAAAGAATTGGAGTTGCTATTTGCGTTGGTTCAAATATTGTAACTCCTAAAGATCCAATTTTAAGAAAAAATAGGAATCAAGCTGCACAAGATGTAAATAAATTTTTAAAAGAATGGGATATAAAAAAACTAATTGTTGGATTTCCTAGCTCAAGTCTAGATATGCAAAAAAGAATAAAACACTTTGTATCGCTTTTGGAACTTACGATTCCGTATGAGTTTCAAGAAGAAAATATGAGTTCTATTGAGGCCGAAGATTTAATCAAAGGTGAGATTAAATATAAAAGAGACGGTAGAATTGATTCTATTGCTGCTAAGATTATATTAGAAAGATATCTAAGTCGTCAATAATTATTTTTTTAGAATGTTCTTAACCACTGCAATTGCAAAACCTTCATCATGAGTTATTGAAACATAAGATTCTTTAATATTAAATCTTTTGCGCACTTTCTTTTTATATTTTAACTTTGGAGCACCTTTTTTAGTTTTTGATATCTTTATATCATGAAAAGAACAATTAGCTCCAATACCTGTACCAATTGCTTTACTCGCAGCTTCTTTAGCAGCCCAAAACCCTGCTGCTGTTTCTGGTCTTTTTATTAATAAAATCTCTTCTTCACTTAAAAATTTTTCATAAGCACGTCTACCAAATTTTTCATACATTTTTTTTATTCTATTAATTGATGTTATATCTATACCTATCATATTAAACCTCTAATTATTTAAAAAATATTTTATTTGTCAGTTAGTTTGCATCTTAACTCATTGTGATTATAGCAAAGCACTTGTTAAAATGTATCCTTGTGGTATTAAATTTATCATTAATTAAGTATACTGTTTAAATTAAATAATTTAAAAAGGCTTCTAATGAATTTAGAAAATACTATGATAGTTTCAATAGATGATAATGAAAATAATCTTTTTTCAATTGAAATGATATGTAAAAATATGGGTCTAAATATAAAAAGTTTTTTGGAACCACTTGAAGCTTTAATCTATTGTTTAAAAAATCATGTGGATATGATATTAATTGATTATATAATGCCAAATATTAATGGTTTAGAATTTATAGAAGAATTTAGAAAAAATAAAAAGAATATACCAATCATAATGATAACAGCAGTAGGAGATGATGAAAACATACATAAAACAGCTTTTGATTTAGGCGTAAGTGATTTTTTAAGTAAACCAGTAAATGCGATTGTATTTAAAGCAAGGGTACTAAACTTACTTTCAAATTATAAAAATAAGATACTTCTGGAATCAAAAGCCAAACTTTTGCAAAATGAAGTTGAAAAAGCAACAAAAGATTTAATAAAAAGAGAACTTGAAACTTTAAAAATATTAGCAAAGACAGCTGAATTTAAAGATCCTGAAACAGCTTTCCATGTTGCAAGAGTTTCTCATTATTCAAAACTTCTAGCTAAAGAATATGGATTAGACAAGGAAGAACAAAATTTAATATTTCATGCAGCACCTTTTCATGATTTAGGGAAAGTTGGTATTGAAGATAAGATACTTTTGAAAGAAGGAAAATTAAATTCAGATGAATATCAAATAATGAAAAAACATCCCGTAATAGGATATGAAATTCTTAAAGATTCAAAAAGTGAATATTTAAAAGCTGGTGGAATTATTTCTTTAACTCATCACGAAAAATATGATGGTTCAGGTTATCCTAAAGGCCTAAAGGGAGATAGTATTCATATTTTTGGAAGAATTGTAGCTGTTGCTGATGTTTTTGATGCTCTTACTTCAACAAGACCATATAAAAAAGCATGGCATTTCGATGATGCATTTAATTTTTTAATACAAGAAAGTTCAAAACATTTTGATCCAGATCTTGTAAATTTATTTATAACGAATAAGGAAGAGGTTATAAAAATATATAACTCTTTTTCTGAAATCTAAACAAATTATTTAGGATAGCATTTGAAAAACTTAAGTATAAAAGTTAAACTAATTTTACTCTTCGTTGTTATTAAGATAATTCCTCTATTACTAATTGCTTACATAGCATATATTGGTGTTCTTAACCTTGAAAAATATGTGCAAAACAATACAAGACATCTTTTTAATAAAAATAAAGAAATTATTTTAAATACCGCAAATGCATCTATTGAAGATAGTATTAAAAATCTTGATAAAAAATCTCAATTTGCAATAGAGAGAATTTCATTTGAAATTGCGAATAAAGTTGCAGACTTTTTATATGAAAGAGATAAAGATATTTTGTTTTTATCAAAAATTCCTTTGAATAATGAGATATTAAAAGAATTTTATGAAACTAAAAAACGAAATATTATAATTCATGAAGATTATATTTATGATGAAAAAGCTAACAAATGGATAAGCTCAAAACTACCCAGCAAAATCAAAAGACTTAGTAATAAATCAGAATTAAAAGACAATGAAAAAGAATTTAATTTTACAGATCCTCTAATTTTACAGAAAAAATCAATACCAATATATAAAGAAATTTCATATTTTGACTTAGATGGAAATGAGATTTATAAGGTCTCACAAATTAATAAAAAATTAAATAATATTTCAGATAAAAAAAATACTTACATTAATTCTGAAACTTATTATAAAGAACTTGAAAAGTTAAAAAAAGATGAAATATATGTTTCCCAAGTAATTGGAGAGTATGTAAAGTCTAATATAGTGGGACCATTTACTAAAACAAAAACAGATAAATTACAAATTGATTTTAAACCACAAGATCACGCATACGCAGGAAAAGAAAATCCTTTAGGAAAAAAATTCAAAGGTATAATAAGATTTGTTACTCCTGTTTTTAAAGATAGAACTAAAGTAGGCTATATTTCATTAGCATTAGATCACGAACACCTTATGCAATTTACAGATACAACAGAACCTACAACTCCAGATGCTATACAAAATATTTCAGATGCAAGTAAAGGAAATTATGCTTTTATGTGGGATGATAAAGGAAGAAGTATTTCACATCCAAGAGATTACTTTATATCTGGGTTTAATAAAGAAACTGGGAAAAGAGAAATTCCATGGATGAGTAAAGATCTTGCTTTAAAATTCAAAGACTCTGGAAAAGAAATAAATGATTTCCTAAAAAATTATCCAACATTTAAAGATCAAAGTTTAAAAAAGAAACCGAATATGGAACAATTATTAAAAGAAGGTAATGTTGGATTAGATTGTCGATACTTAAATTTTGCACCACAGTGTAAAGGCTGGATGGAAATAACTCAAAATGGAGGATATGGTTCTTTTATAATTTATTGGAGTAAAGTTTGGAAACTTTCAACCGCTGCTACTATTCCTTACTATACTGGTAATTATGGAAAGACTAAAAGAGGTTTTGGTTTTGTTACAATTGGGGCAAATGTTGATGAATTTCATTTAGCTGCCAATAAAACAAAAGATAATGTTTCAAAAATTCTAAAAATACAAACAGCACAAATGCAAGAAGTAGTAAATCAGAATAAACTTGAAATTGAAGAATTTATACATTCCTTAATAAATGAGTTATCTGTAGTAACATTTATAATGATTATCTTAATAATCTCAATTGCCCTTTGGATTTCTAATTATATAACTTCAAAGCTAGAAAATATTCTTCAAGGCACTAAAAAGTTTTCTGAAAAAGATTTTGAATATCGTATACCTATAACTTCAAATGATGAAATAGGAAAATTAGAAAACTCATTTAACACCATGGCAAGCAATATAAAATCATTACTCCAAACACAATTTCATTCACTAGAAAAAGCACAAAGGGCAGATGAAGCTAAATCAACTTTTTTAGCGAATATGTCTCATGAAATTAGAACACCTTTAAATGCAATAATTGGATTTTCAGATTTATTAAATAATTCTAAAGAACTAACAATACAAAATAAAAAGCAAGCAAAAATAATAAATAGTAGTGCTAATTCTTTACTTTTTATTATAAATGATATATTAGACGTATCTAAAATCGAAAATGGTAATTTTGATATTACATATATTAAATCTGATATTTATTTAATTGGTGAAAGTGTGATAGAACTTTTCTCAAAAAGAGCAAGTGATAAAAATATAAGATTCATTTTCAATATAGATAGTAAAATTCCTTTTTCTGTAATGACCGATGAAGTAAGACTAAGACAAGTTTTATCAAATCTTATCAGTAATGCAATCAAATTCACAGCAGAAAATGGATTTGTTGAAATGAATATTTTACTAGAAAAAATAGAAAAAAATAAAGCTTATATAAAGTTCCAAGTTAGTGATTCAGGAATTGGAATTGAAAAAGAAAAAATAGATTCTATTTTTAATCCTTTCACCCAAATTGATAATAATACAAATAAAGAGTTTGTAGGAACAGGTTTAGGCTTAAGTATTTCAAGTCATATAATAAACTCTTTAGGTTCAAAAATTGTGGTTGAAAGTGAAATAAACAAAGGCTCTACTTTTAGCTTTAATTTAGTCTTAGAAATAAATGAAGATATTAGCTTTTACAAAAAAAATAATCACAATAACATAAACTTTAAAATTGATGATAAAAATAATGAATTATATCATCACCTAGAAAAGTACTTAGAATCATTTATTTCAGTAAATAAAGAAAATAAAAATATTGATATTTTAGTTAATTGTTTTACTTCAGAAAACAAACTAGAGGAAATAAGAAAAAAATACCCTTCTAGATTGTTGTTAATACTAGTTGAAAAAGAAGCAGATATCCAAAAAATAGAAAAACATGAAAATGAAGAAATAATATCTTTGCCTTTTTATCCATCAAAAATAAATGACATTTTGAATAATTTAATTAATAAAAAATCAAAAGAAATTTTAGAAAAAGTACCAAAAGAAAAGAAATTTTACAAAGGTAAAATCCTTGTAGTTGAAGATAATTTCTCTAGTCAAGAATTAATGAAATATATTTTAAAAGATTTTGGGTTAGATTACACCATAGAAGAAAATGGCTTAAATGCATTAGAAGAGTACAAGAAAAATGATTATTCTATCATATTAACAGATATAAATATGCCTGTAATGGATGGAATAGAATTATATAAGCAGGTTAGATTATATGAAAAAGAAAATGATATTAAAAAAGTTCCGATTATTGCAATAACTGCAAATGCAATTAAAGGTGATAAAGAAAAATTGCTTAATATTGGAATGAATAACTACTTAAGTAAACCAATAGATAAAAGCTTATTAATAAATATATTTGAGAAGTACTTAGAAAAAAATGATAAAGTTAAAAAATATTCTATAAACTTTGAGAAAATAGAGAATAGACTTGGAGTTAGCGAACATATCGTAGGACTAATAGTTGATAAATTTAAAGAAACTATAAAAGAAGACATAAAAGAATTAAAAGATTATATAAAGAAACGAGATAATCAAAATATAATATTTAAAGCACATTATATTAAAAACTCCTGTCTTAATGTATCATTAGATGACATTTGTGATTTATTGCAGAAGTTAGAAAGTAAAGAATTAGATCAAAATAAAAAAGAACTTTTATTTGATGATATTGAAGCATCAATAGAAAGTATATTAGATTAAAATAATACAACAAATGCTAGAATAATAACTATTAAAAATAAATATTATTCTAGTTTGACTATTAAGGGGATTAAAGCAATTGAAACTATTTTTTAGAAAACTTTCATATTTAGTTATTATGCTTTTTATTATTAGTTTGATATCTTTTTTAGCAATTAATCTAGCACCCAATTCATTTTTCGCAAGTGGTTCTCTAAATCCAAATATTACAGAAGAATCAATAGCACAATTAAAAGCTGTCTATGGTCTAGATAAACCTCTATATATTCAGTTTTACTCATGGATGATTGCTATTATCCAGTTAGATTTTGGAATATCATTTGCAAGTGGGTCTATGGTTAAAGATGAAATATTAACAAGAATTCCGATTACATTAATTATTAATGTAATATCGATGCTTTTAATTTTCGTTTTATCATTATATTTAGGAATTAAAGCTGCTTTAAATAAAAATAGTATTTTTGATAAGTTTGTATCCCAGTTATCTCTACTATCATTTTCAATGCCCTCTTTTTACCTAGCACTATTAGGTGTACTGGTTTTTGCTATTACCTATGAAGTACTTCCTATTGCAGGATTACATTCTGTACCTGATGATGGAAGTTTAAATTATTATTTAGACTACGCTTGGCATTTGATTTTACCAATATTTATTATAGTATTTGGTGGAATTGGAAGTTTAACTTTATATATTCGATCTTTAACTATTGAAATTTTGAAATCAGATTATATATTTTTTGCAAAATCAAGAGGATTAAGTAATAAACAAATTTTAAGATATTATATTCTTCCAAATTTATATCCACCAGTTATTACACTTTTAGGACTCTCACTTCCTGGAATAATTGGAGGTTCTGTAATACTTGAAACAATTTTTTCAATAGATGGAATGGGTTTACTATTTTTTCAAAGTGCATTAAGTCACGATTATCCTGTTATTATGGGAATACTAATAATCGGAGCATTTTTAACATTAATAGGTAATATGATTGCAGATTTAATACTTCTTAAATTAAATCCAAATTATGATTGAAAGTAAAACTCAAAATTGATATAATTCTTGCTCTAAAAAAAGGATGATTTTTTGAAAATATTAAAAACTATTGAAGAATTACAAGACATAAGAAAAAACATAAATTCAAATGTTGGTTTCATTCCAACAATGGGTGCATTACATGATGGTCATATTTCACTTATAAAAAAAGCAAGACTAGAAAATGAAATGGTAATTGTTTCAATTTTTGTAAATCCTACTCAATTTCTTCCTGGTGAAGATTTAAATACTTATCCACGTAAAGATGAAGCTGACAAAAAAATATGTGAGCTTTGTAAAGTTGATTATTTATTTATGCCTGAAATTTCTACTATGTATTCAGAAGAAGAAATTTTAATTAAAGCACCAAATAAAAGTTATATACTTGAAGGATTAGCAAGACCGGGACATTTTGACGGAGTCCTCCAAGTTGTTCTTAAACTATTTGGGATTGTCCAACCTACAAATGCATATTTTGGTAAAAAAGATGCTCAACAACTTTCACTTATAACACAAATGGTTAAGAATTTATTTCTTCCAATTAATATAATACCTTGTGAAATAGTAAGAGAAAATGATGGATTAGCTATGAGTTCAAGAAATGTTTATTTGAGTAATGAACAACGAGCAGATGCACTTTTATTATCCAAGTCTTTATATTTAGCAGCTTCATTAGTAGCAAAAAATGAAAGAGATACAATTATTTTAACAAATAAAATTTCTGAAATAATGAAAAATCTTGATGTTGAATATATTGCTATTGTAGATAGAGAATTTAATGAGATTAAAACAATTGAGTTAAACAATACAATAATATTAATCGTTGTAAGATTCGGACAAACTAGACTATTAGATAATATTTGGATTTAAAATTAAGTTTTAAAATGCTATATTTTATTAAATAATTTAAAAAAGGATTTATTATGAATATGAAAAAATTGATAAGCATAAGTGTGTTATCGCTTACAACACTAATTGCCGGTAATTATAATGTAGACTTGAGTCATTCTAATGTTGAGTTCAAGGTGAAACACTTAATGATTACTAATGTTAAAGGAAACTTTAACGATTTTACTGGTTCTTTTGAATACGATGAAAAAGAAAAAAAACTAATATCTTTAAGTGGAGAAATTGAAGTAGACTCTATCAACACTGATAATGAAAAAAGAGATAATCATTTAATAGCTCCAGATATATTTGATGCAGACCAATTTCCATCGATCACATTTGACTTAACAAAAGTTGATGGTGATTATGTTTATGGAGATTTCACTATGAAAGGTGTAACTAAAAATATAAAACTTGAATTTGAAAATGGTGGAACAATTAAAGACCCACGTGGAAATAATAGAGCAGGATTTGCATTAAGTGGAGAAATAAATAGAACAGATTTTGGTATTACTTGGAATAGAGTATTAGAAGCTGGTGGATTAACTGTTGGAAATGAAATCAAGCTTAATATTGAAATTCAAGGTATCGAAGCTAAATAACACCATCGAAATAAAGAATAGATTCACTCTATTCTTTATTTTATCTTATATTTTTAGTTTTATGTTAAAATTGCATAAAAACTAAGGTAAGAACTTTATATGAAATTTACTACACAAAATCCTGAAAAATCTTTACATTTAGTATCTCTTGGATGTACAAAGAATCTTGTTGATTCTGAAATTATGTTAGGAAAATTAAAAGAATATAAAATAAGTGATGATGCAACAACAGCAGATGTATTAATTGTCAACACTTGTGGTTTTATTGACTCAGCAAAAGAAGAGAGTATTAATACTATTTTAGACTTACATGATCAAAGAAAAGAAGAATCAGTTCTAGTAGTTGCAGGTTGTTTAACACAAAGATATCAAGAAGAATTACAAAAAGAAATACCAGAAGTTGATATCTTTACTGGTGTTGGAGATTATGACAAAATTGATGAATTAGTAAATGAAAAAAGAAGTGCTTTTACTAATCAAGTGTTTTTAGCATCTGATACAAATGAAAGAGTAATAACAGGCTCTTCATATCATGCATATGTTAAATTAAGCGAAGGATGTAATCAAGCTTGTTCTTTTTGTGCAATTCCTAGTTTTAAAGGTAAACTTCATTCTAGAACACTTCAATCGCTTGTTAAAGAGGTAAGTTCCTTAGTATCAAAAGGATATACAGACTTTACTTTTATTTCTCAAGATTCTTCATCATTCTTAAGAGATCAAGGTCAAAAAGATGGCTTAGAACAACTAATCCTTGAAGTTGAAAAAGTTGATGGGATTAAAACAGCTAGAATTCTTTATCTTTATCCATCTACTACAACTTTAGACTTAATTGATAAAATTGCTGATTCTAAAATCTTTCAAAATTATTTTGATATGCCTTTACAACACATAACGCCTTCAATGCTCAAAATCATGAAAAGAGGGAAAGGTGTTGAAAAATTGATTGAATTGATGGATCATATGAAATCAAAACCAAACTCTTTTGTAAGAACAACATTTATAGCTGGACATCCTGGTGAAACAGTTGAAGATCACGAAGCTTTATGTAAATATATTTCTAACTATAAATTTGATAGAGCAAATGTATTTTCATATTCGACAGAAGAAGGAACACATGCGGCTAAATCTAATGATCTAATTGATCAAGAAACTATTGACAATAGAGCAGATGAAATTGGCGAAATTATTGCAAAAACGACTCAAGAATCACTTGAAGCAGAAGTTGGGAAAACATTTGAAGTTTACATTGATGGAGAAAGTGATGAACATGAATTTTTACTAAGTGCTAGGAAAACGACTTGGGCGCCTGATATTGATGGAGAAATTTATATCAATGATAATGAATTATATGATGAAAACAATCCCAAACAACTTGAGTTTGGAAAAATCTATACAGTACGAGTAAGTGAATTATCAGGGGATAAATTACTTGCAACTGTAATTAAGTAGATTACTGATTTATGAACATTAATTTTAGTGCAATAAAAGAATCAAAAAATTTACTAGCATTCTCTGCTGGTATTGATTCAACTGCACTATTTTTTTTATTACTTGAACAAAATATTGATTTTGATATGACAATTGTAAATTATAATATTAGAGAAGAATCAAAAGAAGAACTTCAATATGCAAAAGATTTAGCTTTAAAATACAACAAAAAAATATTTTACAAAGAGGTTCATTTAGAATCAAAATCTAATTTTGAAAAAATAGCAAGAGATATAAGATATGACTTTTTCAAACAAATTATAAAAGAAAACCGCTATAATACGTTATTAACAGGACATCAACTAAATGATAAATTAGAATGGTTTTTGATGCAACTAACTAAAGGTGCTGGATTAGTTGAACTTATCGCATTTAAAAAATATGAAAAAAAAGAACTGTATGTCTCATATAAGCCTTTAATTGATATTTCAAAAAATGAATTAGAACATTATCTTAAAGAAAATAACATCAAATATTTTGTGGATAAAAGTAATTATGATGAAGGATATAGACGAAACTATTTTAGACATAATTTTTCAGATAAACTTTTAAATGAATATCAAGAAGGTGTAAAAAACTCCTTTGAGTATTTAGAAAAAGATATAGACTCTTTAAATATTACAAATAAACCTCTTTATAAAATATCACAACTTGAAATATTTAAAAACTTGAATGATGAGAATTTAAATATTAGACTAATCGATTTATCATTAAAAAAAAGAGGACTTTTACTCTCACAAGCACAAAGAAAAGAAATTTTAAGACAGAAAGAGATTACAATATCGGATAAAGTTTGTATTAGTATAGAAAGTGATTTTATTTGGATATCTCCAAAATCAACTTATACAATGGATAAAAATTTTAAAGAAAAATGTAGAGTTAAAAAAATACCTAAAAATATTAGAGCTTATATAAAAGAAGTAAAGATTGATTTAAAAAATTTATTGTTTTAACTTTAATTACTTCTAAATAAATCTTTGATATCTATCATAACAATTATTTCATCAATTGTATTTTCTATTAAAACAGTTGATCCATATCTTACTTTTAAAGCATCTGTATTAGTTTCAAGTAAACAAAATACAACAATATTTTCTTCAATAATCTTGACATCTTGCACATATTTTTGACCTATTAAATCAACTATTTTTTCAACTTCATTTAATATATTTTTTTCAACAATTTTGTTATATTTTTTCTTTTCTTGTGTCTGAATCTTTTCACTTGTATTTGTATTATTTTCTTGTACTGATTCTTGATTTATATAAAAATAATATCCACTAAATATTCCAATTAAAATAAAAAAAGAAAGAAGTTTTATAACTTTTCTTTTTTTATTTCTTCTTACTACTACAATCATACTTTTTCTCTTTTATTTTTATTGATATTTCTAAAGTTTTATTATCTAATAAATTTGATACAAGCTTTATAACGTCATCAAGATTTGAATTTGAAGTATTTTTATTATCTAAAGCATTTAAGATATCATCTTCATTTAAAGAATCAAATTCTGAAAACTTATTTTTATTTTTGATCAGCTCTTTAACTTCATTAGTATTAGTTTTTATAACTTTTTGTTGTTCATATTTTTTCAAAATATACTTAGGTATTTCTTTTAATGAATCTACAGAAATATCTGCTATTCCATTATCTAATAAAAACTCTTCTTCAATATTATTTGGTGAACTAAAAAAATTTATTTTTTTAATTAGTGAATTTTTTTTAATGATTTTTTCATCATCGATTAAGTAAATATCATTAGGATGGGATTGAATTATAGATTTGAAGACACGAAGGCTTTTTATATTTTCAATTTTACTATTTTTAGGAAGCTTTGATTTTATATTTGCATTTTCTAATGTATTATGAATCTCTTTTTCAAAACTATCATTACCATAAATATAAATATTCAAATTAACGCCCTGTAATAAATTTTATAATTAAATTATATCTTTTTTTAATAAATTTATGATTTTATAATTTATTACAAAGCTTAAAATTATCAAAAAGTATTAATTCTTTTTAATACTCCATGCTAAGGTTTCATCTGCATACATTGGTACTACATTTTCATTTTTATATGTATAAGAAGAAGGAACTGTAAAATCTTTCTTTTCAAATAAAATAGTTTTCTTTTTTGGTGTTAAACCATAAACTCTTTGTGCTGTTAATGAAACAAAAGCATTTAGCTTATCTAAGCACTCATGTTTCTCAAACAACTCAACTAATACTTGAAGAGCAATTGGAGATGTAAATACACCAGCTGCACAACCACAAGACTCTTTTTTATGTTTTGGATGAGGAGCTGAATCACTACCAAACATAAGTTTTGGATGTGCTTTAAGTGCTGCATTTAATAGTGCTGTTCTATCTTCAGGTCTTTTAGCAATTGGTTTACAAAATAAATGAGGTTTTAACATCCCTCCTGCAACATCATCAAGAGTAATTAATAAATGTTGTAAAGTAACTGTCGCATGTAAATTTTCATATTTTTCAAGTAATTCAACAGCATCTTTTGTTGTAATATGTTCCATAATAATTTTTAAATCAGGAAATGCTTCAGCAATTGATTCGTAAATTGGCATAAATTCTCTTTCTCTATCCATAACAAAACCATTAGTTTCACCATGAATACAAAGAGGAATCTGGAGTTTAGACATAGACTCTAAAGTTGGTCGTAAAACTTCTACATCCATTGAAGAAACACCCGTTTCAGAATTTGTAGTTATTCCAGCAGGATAAAGTTTTATTCCAATAATCTCGTCTTTAATATCTTCTAGAAATTCAAATGAATAATCTGCTTGAAAAAATAGTGTCACATGAGGATCGAAAATATCATCTTTACAGGCTTCTTTAATTCTTTTCTTATAAGAAAGTAATGCTTCTTTAGTTGTAATTGGAGGTACTAAATTAGGCATAATTAGAGCACCTGTAAATGTATTAGAAGTAAGTGGTCCAACTAACTTTAGCATATCATTATCTCTTAGATGGATATGCATATCTAAAGGTTCATTTATTTCAAAAGTAGTTATACTACTCATTAAATAGCTTCCTCATCTTCTTCACCTGTTCTAATCCTAACAATTTTTTCAATATTAGATACGAAAATTTTTCCATCTCCAATTTTTCCAGTTTTTGCAGAATCAGTAATTAGTTGAATAGTATTATCTACATCATCTTCGGCTACAATTAATTCTAACTTTATTTTAGGAAGAAAATCTACAACATATTCAGCCCCTCTGTATAATTCAGAGTGACCTTGTTGTCTTCCATAACCTTTAACATCAGATACAGTCATACCTGTAATCCCAGCTTCTGTTAATGCATCTTTTACATCTTCTAATTTGAATGGTTTTATTATTGCTTCGATTTTTTTCAAAGTTAATCCTTTTTAATTATGTTTATTCTATCAAATTTTATATAAATTTATATCTAATTAGAAAGCTCTTTTAAATTCTGGGTAAGCTTCAATACCACATTCTTCAACATCTAAACCTTGCATCTCTTCATCATTATCCGCTCTTAGTGGCATGATTTTATTAATTATAAATAAAACAATGTAAGATGACACAAAAGCAAATACACCTACAAGTAAAATACCTTTTAATTGTCCTAATAAAGTAATATCTGTTCCATTTGATGCAAATATACCAACAGCTAATGTTCCCCAAATACCATTTAATAAATGCACTGATAAAGCACCAACTGGATCATCTATTTTTATTTTATCAAAGAAAGTTACACCAAAAACAACTATAATTCCACCTACAGCTCCTATTAAAATTGGAGTATAAATATCATATAAATCAGGTCCCGCAGTAACTGCAACTAATCCACCTAATGCACCATTTAAAATCATTGTTAAATCAAGTTTTTTATACCTAAAATGCATAAAGATAGCAACCATTAAAGCACCAGCTAAACCAGCTGTGTTTGTATTCATAATAGTAAGAGCAACAGCATCCGCATTATCTTTTGAAGCAATTGAACCTACAGAACCACCATTAAATCCAAACCAACCAATCCATAAAAGAAAAGCTCCTAAAGTAACTAAAGGAATATTTGATGCAGGAATAACTTTAACTCCACCAGTTTTTGTATATCTACCTTTTCTTGCACCTATTATAATAATAGCAGCAAGTAAAGCCCAACCACCAGTTGAGTGAATAACAGTTGAACCTGCTAAATCGTACATTGATAAAGAAAGAATTGTTCCATCTAAAAAGTTCATTCCCCATGTAATATTTACAATCAGAGGGTAAAGAACTGCAGCCATTATAACAGTAAATATAGCTAGAGGAATAACTTTAGCTCTTTCACTAACACCACCTGACATGATATTTACAACTTTACCAACAAATGCCATTTGAAACATAAAAGCAGCCCATTTACTCATACTATCGCTTCCAAAATCACCAAATGCAATCGAGTAACCAATAAGTAAAAAAGCTAATGAGGCAATAGCATAAATTAATGTGTTGATTGTTAACACAGCCGTAACATTTTTAGTTCTAACAATACCAGCTTCTAACATAGCAAAGCCAGGAACCATAAAGATAATTAAAGTCATTGCAAAAATTGCATATAACGTATCAATTATATAAGAGACAGATTCTATATTCATAAATAATCCTTGTAATCGTTTTATTTATATTATATAGGTATAAAAAGTATTTGTTTTAAATTAATTGTATAAAAAGTATACAATTCAAGAAAAAAGTATATTTTCTTGAATTATAAATAAAAATTATATAGCTTCAGGACCTTTTTCTTCAGTTCTAATTCTAACTACTTCATCTAATGATGATACAAAAATTTTACCATCACCAATTTTACCAGTCTTAGCAGCTTCTACTATTGCTGAAATTGCAGTTTCAACCATATCTTCAGCAACTACTAGATCAATTTTAATTTTTGGTAAAAAATCAACTACATATTCAGCCCCTCTGTATAATTCAGAGTGACCTTGTTGTCTACCGTAACCTTTTACGTCATAAACACTCATACCTGTAATTCCAGCTTCAACTAATGCGTCTTTTACATCTTCAAGTTTAAAAGGTTTAATTATTGCTTCAATTTTTTTCATGTTCTACTTCCTACGCTCTTTTAAATTCTGGATAAGCTTCTAGTCCAGTTTCATGAATATCAAGACCATCAATTTCTGTCTCTTCATCAACTCTTAATCCAACAACCATATCTAAAATTTTCCATACAATGAATGAAGAAATAAATACAAATGCTCCAATTACAACAATACCTTTAAGTTGTGCAATGATTGCAACTTCTGGATTAAAGATACCTACAGCTAATGTTCCCCAAATACCTGCTACTAAGTGAACAGATAAAGCACCTACTGGATCATCAATTCTTAACTTATCCCATAATGGAACAGCGATTACAACTAGTGCACCACCAACAATACCTACAACAAATGAAACAACCATACCTAAATCAGGACCTGCAGTTACAGATACTAAACCAGCTAACGCACCATTTAATACCATTGTTAAATCAACTTTTTTGTATAAAAGTTGTGTTAATAATGCAGCCATTAAAGCACCTGCACAAGCAGCCATATTCGTATCAGCGATTACCATAGCAATTCCATCAATATCAGCTTTAGAACCTAATGCTAATTGAGAACCACCATTAAATCCAAACCAACCCATCCATAAAATAAATGTACCTAAAGTTGCTAATGGAAGATTTGAACCTGGAATTGGTCTAACTTGTCCATTTTTACCGTATTTACCTTTTCTAGCTCCTAAAATAAGAACACCAGCTAAAGCAGCCCATCCACCAACAGAGTGAACAATAGTTGAACCAGCAAAATCAGAGAAACCAGCAAGTACTCCACCAAGTTCAGAACCACCCCATGTCCAGTGACCTTGAATTGGATAAATAACACCTGATAAAACAACAACAAAAATTAAGAATGGCCATAATTTCATTCTTTCAGCAATTGTTCCAGAAATAACTGAAGCAGCAGTTGCAACAAAAACTACTTGGAAGAAGTAGTCAGCCATTACAGGATAACCCATAGCTTCATTAGTTTTTCCACTTAACATTGCACCAGAACCTATAAATGCACTACCATCACCATACATAAAGTTATATCCTACAAAGTAGAACATAATACAAGAAATTGCGAATAATCCAACATTTTTTGTTAATACAGTCGCATTATTCTTTGTTCTCGTTAAACCAGCTTCTAACATAGCAAACCCAGCTGCCATCCACATTACTAAAATTCCTGCAAATACAAACAGGAAACCATCTAAGATATATTTTACATCAGCAAAATTTTCCATAAGACCCCTTTTAAATTTTTTATAGGTGTATTATAAAACATACCACTTGATAAGTAAACATACTAGCTGTATAATTAGTATACAATTTATATTAAAAATTTATATTCATGTTGATTTATTTACTTGATTATAATTATTGTAGTGATATGAAGTATGATTTTTCAGTTTTATTTTATTTAAATAGAGGATTAAGAGAGAAACTTTAAAAAAGTTTGTTAAGAAGGTAATGAATACCTCCTTTAATGTTTTTTATTCATCATCTTTTGCAAATTTTTCGTAAAGGAAGCTTAAAATAGCTTCTCTACATCTAATATATTCAGGATCACTTTGTAATTCAACCCTATTTCTAGGTCTATCTAATTTTACTTCTAAAATTTCACCAATAGTAGCTTCAGGACCATTTGTCATCATAATAACTTTATCACTTAATAAAACAGCTTCATCAATATCATGAGTAATAATAATTACAGTATTTTCAACACTTTGTTGTATTCTCATTAAATGCTCTTGTAAGTTTGCACGAGTAAGTGAATCAAGTGCACCAAAAGGTTCATCCATAAGTAATACATCTGGTTTAATTGATAGTGCTCTTGCAATTCCAACTCTTTGTTTCATACCACCTGAAATTTCGCCAGGATATTTATCTCTTGCATGGTCTAAATTTACCATTGAAACAAATTTCTCTACTCTTTCTTTTAGTTCAGAAGACGATAATTCAGGCATAACTTTTTTAACTGCCATTTCAATATTTTCATATACACTTAACCAAGGTAATAGTGAGTGATTTTGAAAAACAACAGCACGTTCAGGACCTGGCCCTTTTATCTCTTTATTATTTAAAATAATATTACCTTGTGTTTGTGCATCAAGTCCAGCAATCATATTTAATAAAGTTGATTTACCACATCCACTGTGTCCAATAATAGAAATAATCTCATTTTTTGCAATTTTTACATTTACATCAACAACAGCAACATACTCTTTCCCGCCACCAAGAGGGAAGCTTTTATGTATATTCTCTAATTCTAAAAATTTTTTATTATTCATTTTTTATCCTACGCTTTTTTTCTATAATCAAAGTAATCTGCAATTTTTCCCATCATTACATCTAAAATAAATCCAATAAGACCAACAAGTATAATACCAATTATAATATTGTGATAAGCAAGGTTATTATATTCATCCCAAATCCAAAAACCAATACCAATACCACCTGTTAACATCTCAGCTGCAACAATAACAAGCCATGCAATACCAAGTGAAAGTCTCATTCCAGTAAAAATATAAGGAACAGCAACTGGTAAAATAATCTTAGTTACTTTTTCAATTGAAGTAAACTGTAATACTTTTGCAACATTTAAATAATCTTCATTTACATTTTTGACACCTAATGCGGTATTTATAATAATTGGCCAAATTGATGTAATAAAAATTGTAGATATTGCAGTTGCATTAATATCTTGGAAAACGAAAAGTAATAAAGGTAACCACGCTAATGGCGAAACTGGTTTAAATATTTGAATAAATGGCTCTAGTGCATATTGAAAGTTTTTACTCATTCCTACAAGTAAGCCAACAGGAACTCCTACAATAATTGCCAAGATAAAACCTGCAAATACTCTTTCTAGAGATGCTATTATTTGCCAAAATAAACCTTTATCATCTTGGTTTTCTATATAAAAAGGATCTGATAATACACCCTCTATTTCATCACCATCAGCCGTAACTCCTCCAAATGCATACACATATGTATCACTAGGTGTAGGGAAATCTTCTACTATAGTTGCCAAACCAGACCAAACTTGAAGTAATACTAATAACACTATAAATGGTAGTAGTATCTTTTTATATGTTTCTTTATTCATCTTTTACCTTTTTTTGTTCTTTTAAATGCTTATAATCTAAGTGAAGTTAAACTAGAACTTGATAACTAAACATTTAAAAAGACAAAGTTTAAAACTTTATCTTTTTTTTTAATTAACTATTTATTGTTTGTCTCGCCCTTCAGTGGTATTTCATACATCACTTTCGGGTTCCAACTGATAAAAGACAAACTCTTGTCTTTTATTTCCCAGTTGTCTCGCCCTTCAGTGGTATTTCATACATCATTTTCGGGTTCCAACTGATAAAAGACAAACTCTTGTCTTTTATTTCCCAGTTGTCACATATTTAGGATCAGCACAACCAGCAGGTCCATAATGACATTCATATTTTGGTTGTTTTGTTTCAACTTTCCAATTGTTTGCTTTTATTAAATCTTCTTTTGAAACTAAAGAATTTTGAACTTTTGCATCGAAAATATAATCAACTGCTTTATTTGGATCCCAAACTCTACCATCTAAGAATTTATTATATTCATCAACACCATCTTTTTTCCAAGCACTTGGTGGTAATGTATAATTAACTTCTTTTGCAACTTCGGCAAATAAATCAGGTCTATAAACTTTTTCAATTAACGCTTTCATATCTACAGGTTTATCTAATTGTCCCCATCTATACATTTGAGTAACAAACCACATACCATGTGAATAGAATGGATATGCTGCATAGTTATTTGCAAATACATTAAACATAGGATTAGCAGAATCTACACCTTTGTTATAAAGGAATGTTCCAGACATTGATTTTCTTAATACATTTTTAGGAGCATTTACATAGTTTCTTTTTGCTAAATAACCAATTGCTTCTTCTCTATTTTCCCAAGATTCATCTAACCATTTTTGAGCTTTAACAACTGCTCTCATAACAGCTTTTGTAGTTTCTGGATTCTTTTTAACAAAATCAGCTCTTGCTTGTAAAACTTTTTCTGGATTATTATTCCAAATATCATAGTTTGTAACCAAAGCTGAACCTTTACCTTTAAGTACGATTCTTGAATTCCAAGGTTCACCAACACAGTAACCTTCAATATTACCAGCAATTAAGTTTGATGGCATTGTTGGAGGTGGGAAAGGTTTAATAGTACAATCTTGATCAGGTCTAATTCCAGATGAAGCCATCCAATATCTTAACTCATAATTATGAGTTGACACAGGATGAACCATACCAAAACTTAATGGTTGGTAATCTTCACCTTCTTTTGCTCTTTTTGAATCAATATACTTTTTTAATGAATCAGCAGTAACTGGTCTTTCTGTTTTATCTAAACCAAATTCTTCCATTTTTTTAATAATATCATTACCATAAGTAATTGCATTACCGTTAAAGTCTAAAGATAATAAAGCTTGTAAGTGAGCATTTCCATTAATTCCTAAAGTTGCTGCAATTGGCATACCTGCTAATGCATGAGAGAAATCATACTCACCAGAAATTACTTTTTGTTGAATACCAGGCCAACCACCACCTTCTTTTGCAACATGTACATCTAAACCTTCAGCTTTAAAAAAACCTTTTTCTTTTGCTATTACTAATGGTGCACAATCAGTTAATGCAATAAAACCTATTTTTAACTTTGTTTTTTCTGGTGCTGCTAATAATGTACTTGCAACTATAGATACACCTAATCCAATTTTTAGAACCTGCTTAATCATTTTTTCTCCTTTAGATTAATGTCAATGTCTTTTTTGATTTTAAATGGTAACACAGGGAGAAAAATAATGATACATTTTTTTGGATATTTTCTATACATTTATTCTTAAAGAAACATTAATATCATTTATTTATAATTAATATTTTATATATCATTAATCGTAAAGCTTAATTTTTCATTAATTTTATAAAAGTATATTTTTTATACTATGTATTCTTAATTTTGCATTAATATGTTATATAATCATAACTAGATATTAAATATTATAAATTTAGGGTAATAAAATGATAAAGTCAGTATGTGGTTATTGTGGTGTTGGATGTGGTTTAGAATTTGAAGAAAATAAGTTAATCGGAGATGTAGTGTATCCTACAAATGAAGGGAAACTTTGTTCAAAAGGTATTTCTGAACTAGTTAGTATTCAAACACCTACAAGATTATTAAGACCTCAGCTAAGAGAAGATATTAAAAACGAGTATAAAGTAACTTCATGGGAAAATACAATATCTACAATTGCAAATAAAATCAAGCAAACTTCTAAAGAAAAAGTAGGTTTTTATTTATCTGGACAACTTTTAACAGAAGATTATTATATTGCTAATAAACTTGGAAAAGGTTTTATAGGTACTAATAATGTTGATACAAATAGTAGAACTTGTATGTCAAGTGCAGTAAGTGCTCATAAAAAAGCTTTTGGTATTGACTATGTTCCAGTACGAATGGAAGATGTACATAAAGCAGATCTGCTAATACTTGCAGGTGCAAATACAGCAGAAGCGCATGTTGTATTTCACAATCGTATAAAGAAAGCTAAAAAAGCTGGTTTAAAAATAATAGTTATAGACCCTAGATTTACAGATACTGCTAAAATTGCTGATTTACATCTTCCTTTGAAACCTAATAGTGATATAGACTTTTTTAACTTAGTTTCAAAAAGAATAATTGATGAAGAACTTGTTGATGAAGAGTTTATTAAAACTCATGTAAATAATTATGAATTATTGAAAAATAAATTCAAAAGAGTTCCTGTTACAAAAATGTTAAAAAGAACAGGCTTAACAAAAGAACAATTTGAAGATTTTTGGCTTTTATACAAAAATAGTGAAAATATAATATCAGCTTGGACAATGGGATTAAATCAATCAGCTCAAGGTGTTGACAAAAATCTTGCTTTGATAAACACTCATCTTTTAAGTGGAAAAATTTTCAAAGAAGGAAATGGACCATTTTCACTAACAGGTCAACCAAATGCTATGGGAGGAAGAGAGGTTGGTGGACTTTCAACAATGCTAGCTGTTCATCTAGGTTTTGATAAAGAATCAATAAAAAAAGTTTCAGAATTTTGGAATACAAAAAAAATTAATAAAAATGTAGGGCTTACGGCAACTCAAATGATGGATGCTAATTTAGATGTATTAATTATTTGTCATACAGATCCTGTATATCATTTACCAAATAGAAATAAAGTAGAAAAATTAATTCAAAAAATTCCTATGGTTATTGAAATAAATGCCTATGAAAACTCTGAAACTTCAAATTTTGCACATATTAAACTTCCAGCATCACCATGGGGTGAAAAAGAAGGAACACAAACTAATTTAGATAGAACAATAACTAAACAAGAAAAGTTAACTAGAACTTCAATTGATTGTAAACCAGACTGGGAAATCTTTCAGTTAATTGCTCAGAAATTAGGATATAAAGATGAGTTTAATTATTCTTGTTCACAAGATATATTTGAAGAATTTCAAGAAATGACTAAGTTAAATCCTCATTTAAACATAAGTGAAACTTCATATGAAAAGTTAAAAGAAGCACCTTTTATTTGGGGAGAAAAAATTAGAAAAAATAAAGAGTTTTTTACTGAAAATAAAAAAGCTAATCTTTATTTTGTAGAAAATAAACTTCTAAGTGAAAAAGCTAATCTAAAATACCCTTATATACTTTTAACAGGAAGAACAAGAGATCAATGGCACAGTGGAACAAAAACAAATCTTCCAAAAACACTTTTAAAGTTTAAAGAATTAAACTTCTGTGAAATTCACCCAAAAAATGCAAAGTCTTTAAATATAAAAGATGGTGATATAATTAAAATTTCTTCAATAAGAGGAGAAATAGAATCAAAAGCTTTAATAACTCAGACGATAAGAGAAGATACTGTATTTATACCAGTAAGTCATAGAGGAATAAATTACTTAACAAATGATTTATTAGATAAAGAATCTTTACAGCCTGATTATAATCATAGTGCTGTAAAAATAGAAAAGCTAATTTAACATTAAGCAATAAATTAATGTTAAATTAAGTTAAATATATATAATTTGCTATTTTATATATTCATTAATTAATATTTTAATTAAAAATTAAGCTAATGAATACTTTCTATACACTTTTTCTCTCCATAAATCTTACAACTTAGTCATAATATTCATATAAGAGTAAGAAGGAAGATTTATGAAAGAGAAACTAATAGTTATTGGTAATGGAATGAGTGGTTTGCGAACTATTGAAGATTTGTTTGATATACAAAAAGACAAGTATGATATTACAATTTTTGGAGATGAACCTCACGAAAATTATAATAGAATCATGTTATCTTACCTTCTTTCTGGTGAGAAAACTTTTGAAGAAACAATCATCAACCATCAAACTTGGTATGACGAACACAACATCACTTTACATAAAGGTGATAAAGTAATCAAAATTAACAAAGATAAAAAAACTATAATCTCTGAAAATGGTAAAGAACTTTCATACGACAAACTACTAATAGCAACTGGTTCAAACTCTTTTATTCCTCAAACAATTGGAAGTGAATTAGAAAATGTTATTGGCTTTAGAACAAAACTTGATAGTGATACTATTTTAGATCTTATATCAAAAGATAAAACAGCTGTTGTAGTTGGTGGTGGTCTTCTTGGACTTGAAGCTGCTTACGGTATTGCTATGCATGGAATTAAAACTATTTTAGTTCATAGAAGTGGTTCTATTATGAGTCAACAACTTGACTCTACAGGTGGTAAACTTTTACAAAAAAACCTTGAATCTTACGGAATTGAATTTAAACTAAATACTACAATTGAAAAAATTGAAGGTCAGACAAAAGTTGAAAGTGTAACTTTTACTGATGGTCAAAGTGTTGAATCAAATATCGTAGTATTTGCTACAGGTATTGTTCCAAATAAAGCTCTTGCAATTGATGCTGGACTTGATACTAAAAAAGGTATTTTAGTAAACGACCATCTTCAAACATCGGATGAAAATATCTTTGCTATTGGTGAGTGTGTTGAACATAAAGGAAATACTTATGGTTTAGTTGCACCTTTATATGAGCAAGCAAAATTTTGTGCTAAAAAATTAGCTGGAAAAGATAGCGATGGATATAGCGGTTCAACACTATCTACTAGACTTAAAATCTCTGGTGTTGATTTATTCTCAGCAGGGGATTATTTAGGTGATGAAACAACTGAAGAGCTAATTCTTTTAGATGAAAAAGTTGGTGTTTATAAAAAACTAGTGATTTATCAAGATAAAATTATTGGTATTGTTTTATATGGAGATACAGTAGATGCTTCATGGTATTTAAAACTTCTAAAAGAACATACTGATATTAGTGATTTAAGAACTAAAATACTATTTGGTAAATCAGCACTTTCAGGAGATGCAGGTCATGGTGGAAATGATATAAAATCAATGAGTGACGATGAAGAAATTTGTGGATGTAATGGAATCACAAAAGGTCAAGTTGTTTGTGGGATTAAAGAAAATGATTTAAAAACTTTAGGTGAAGTAAAAACATGTACAAAAGCAGGAGCTTCATGTGGTTCTTGTCTTGGAATTGTTGAGCAAATTTTAGTAGATACTTTAGGTGATGAGTATAATGATACTGTAGAGGGTATTTGTGACTGTTGTGATGTTGGACATAAAGATATTAAAGCTTGTATTGATACAAATGACTTTGATAATGTTTATGATGTATTTAAAAAACTTGATTGGAAAACTGAAGATGGTTGTATGAAATGTCGTCCTGCTGTAAATTACTACTTATTAGTTAAATACAATGATGATAAATACAAGAATGATAAAAGATCAGCCTTAGTAAATGATAGAGTTTTTGCAAATATTCAGAAAGATGGTACTTATTCTGTAGTTCCTAGAATTTGGGGAGGATTAACATCTCCCAAAGAGTTAAAAGATATGGCAGATATTGCTGTTAAATATGATGTTCCAACTGTAAAGTTTACAGGTGGTCAAAGACTTGATATGCTAGGTGTTAAAAAAGAACAATTAGCACCTATGTGGAAAGATTTAAATGATGCCGGCTTTGTTTCAGGTCAAGCGTATGCAAAAGGTTTAAGAACAGTTAAAACTTGTGTTGGTAATCAATGGTGTAGATTTGGAACACAAGATGCTATGCAAACTGGTATTGATATTGAAAAGATGACTTGGGGTTCATGGACTCCACATAAGTTTAAAATTGCCGTATCAGGATGTCCAAGAAACTGTGCGGAGGCTACTATTAAAGATATAGGTGTAATTGCTGTTGATTCAGGATGGGAAATTAGTATTGCTGGAAATGGTGGTATTAAAGTAAGAGTTACTGACTTTTTTACAAAAGTTACAACTAATGAAGAGTTGTATCATTATATAAAAGCGATTATGCAATTTTATAGAGAAGATGCATATTATCTAGAAAGAACTGCTCATTGGGTTGAGAGAGTTGGTTTACAATACGTTAAAGATGGCCTTTTAAAAGATAAATCACAAGTAGATTTTTATGCAGCTAGATTTGATGAATCTCAAAGAACGGCTCAAATTGACCCATGGGAGCAATCAAGAAAAGATGGCTTCACTGAAGAGTTTAGTCCAATAGTAATAGCACCTGAAAACTCAGAAAGTTTTCAAGCAAAGGAAACAGTATAATGGCAAAATGGATTAAAATCACGGAAGTAGAAAAAATCCCAGCAATGGGTTCAAGAGTAGTACAATATGGTGATATCGAAATAGCAATCTTTAAAACAAGAGATAATTCTATCTTTGCAATCAATAACGAATGTCCACACAAACAAGGAAAACTAAGTGAGGGTTTAGTTCATGAGCATATTGTAACTTGTCCTATGCATAACTGGGATATTGACTTAAAAAAGGGAACAGCTTTAGGAAATGATAGTGGTTGTACAAATGTTTATGAAAGTAAAATAGAAAGTAATATTATTTATCTAAATATTTAACATTAATTAAACTACTAAAATATAAACACTTGTATATAAAATATACATACTATGAACTCTAGATATCTAATAAATAAGTATAATACAAAAAAGTATTATAGGATAGTTTAATGAAAGAGTTTATAGAAACATACAAAGAGCACCAAGAAGAAATTGAATTTTTTTTACAAGAAAGTGTTAAAAATCTTGGTAGCTTGACTATACACAAAAAAAGTGAATTTTCTAAATTATTTAACCTTTTCCCATCATTAGAACTTATTTATTTTACAAATAAAGATACTAAAATTCAAAGTACTGCAAATTATTACAGAACTAGTATAGATGAAGAAGCAAAAGATAAAAATAGATCATATTTAATTTCTAAATTAGAATTCAAAGGTGAAAATATTGCTTTTTCTACACCATATATCAGTATTGCAACACGAAACAATTGTGTAACTCTTACGATTAAAGAAGGTGATCAAATTATATTTTTAGATTTTAGAATTGATATATTACTTGAAAAACTAAACTTGCTTGAATTAAACAAACCATTTCATTCTGTAACAAAAGGGTTTTATATTTTTGCAGGTTTTTCTATGATGATGTTATCAATTATTACAATTGTATTTTCTTTATATGACTTTGCTTATTATTTAATTGCTGAAAGTACACTATCTTTAGAAATGATATTTAAACCAATTATTGCCTTAACTCTAAGTATTGCCATTTTTGATCTAGCAAAAACCATATTAGAACAAGAAGTATTTTTTAAATCTTATTCAAAAAATGCTAAAGTTGAAACTAAAATATTAACAAAATTCTTAAGTACAATTATTATTGCATTGTCTATAGAAGCACTTATTGTAGTATTTAAAATTGCATTAAATGATTATGACAAAATGATAAACGCTTTTTACTTAATAGCAGGTATCTCATTAATACTTATATCGCTTACAGCATTTACTAACTTTTCAACAAAGAAAAGTAAGTAATCTTTGTAATATTTAAATATATTGTAGACATTTGATTATTTAATAAACAATTTTAAAAAAATTTTAAAAAATTATACTGTATACTTTATGCTGTATAATTAATTTATATCATATAAGGCTAAAAAATATGCAAGACTATATAGCACAGGATGAAATTTCTAAAGAAATATTAAACTCAGCAAAGTTATTACAAGCAGTAAATGTTCATGCGTTAATAATCGGAACACCAGGTGTTGGTAAGAAATCCTTAGCTTCTTACATACTACCTAATTCAAAAATTTATAATGCTAAAATACTACAGCAAGATATACAAGATGAAATAATAAATATACAAGATGATGCAATTATTATTGATAAAATACATGAAATAACAAATATTGATCTATTATTAAACTGGATTGATATAAATAATATTCGAATTATTGCCATATCAAACAATAATATGTTAAATCAAAAATTAAAAGATATATTTTCAATAAATTTAGAAGTTCCAGATTTATATAAAAGAGATCTTGATACAAAAGCTTTGATAAATAAATTTTCTATAGAAGCATCTCAAACTTTAGATATGGAAATGATTTCAACATCTAAATTAATAACAAATATTACAAATAATACTCATTCACTGAAAAAATCAATATACTTTTCATACCTTTTTGAGACAATTGGAGAAGAAGAAATATTAATGTTTTTAGAAAAATATTTAGGAGAAAATCTGGGAGAAGATAATGCATATAAAAATCTTTTGTATTTATTTGAAGTTCCTCTAATAAAAGCATCTACTAAAAAATATAAATCACAAGTACAAGTTGCTAAACACTTAGGGTTAAATAGAATAACTTTACGTAAAAAACTAGAAACACATAAAGAATTATTATGATAGATTTAAATATACAAATTGAAGACTTAATATCAAACAATGCAAGTGACTTTGAAATATCAAAAGTTTTTAAAAACTATTTTAAAAATTATGTAGCATCTATTGACACAACTTTAGAGACAACTGGTGGTAAAGATTTTTTTGTAAAACATACTAAACATACTGACAAATTTTTAATTTTACTTTATAAATATATTTTAAGAAAAAACTTTGGTTCATATCAACCTATGAGTTCATCTATTCCTATTAGTTTAATAGCACTTGGATCTTATGGAAGACAACAACTTTGTATCTATTCGGATATTGATATAATGATTTTATATGAGGATATTAAAGGCTACAACTTAAAAGAAATCATGGAAGAATTTATAACTCTAGCCTGGGATTGTGGATTAAAACTAGGTTCAAGAGTACATGAATTAAAAGAAGTTGCTCTAAGTGTTGAAGAAGATATTACTATAAAAAGTTCTATTTTGGAATCAAGAATGATTTTTGGTTCTAAATATCTTTGGTATGGTTATGAAAATGTTTTATCTTTAATCAGAAAAACAAATCAAAAAGAATTCGTCTTAGAAAAATTAGAAGAACATAAACAAAGACTTTTAAAATATCCATTAAAAATGGAACCAAATATCAAAGATGGATTTGGAGGAATTAGAGAATCGAATATGATGTATTGGATTGCTAATATTTTGTATGGAACAACAGATACAAAAAGTTTAATAGGCATAGAATTTACAGAAGATGAGTATAGAAAGTATAGACAGTCTTTAGAATATGTCTTTCAGGTTAGAAATGCTTTACATAATATTGCAAGAAAAAAACAAGACCAAGTAACTTTTGATATATTACCTGAATTAAGTACTAAACTAGGTTTCAAAAATACTCCAAGACATACAAAAGATAGACAATGTATGGCAAAACTTTTGACATGCTTACATATCATTCATAGTTTTACAGCAACTATGGTTAAAAAGTTTACTAGACGTATTATTTTCAAATCTGAAAATATAACTAAACTAAAAGAATTTAGATACAAAAAGAATTTATATATCATAGAAAATACTTTATATACTTCTTTTAATGCAAAACAAGTAACATTAAATTCTCTTTTGAAAGAATTAATTGAACTTCCTTCAAGTGTAACAAGATTCGATAGATCATATATATATTATGCAAGTAAAGTAAAACTACCTAGAACACAATCTAAAGAGTTACAAAAAAATATTAAATCTATGCTTTTTAAGAAACGATTATATCCTGTAATTAAATTAATTTATAATGCAGGTTTATTCCAAGCTGTTCTGCCAAGTACAAAGAAAATAATTGATCAGCCACAATTTGATGGTTATCACCAACACCCTGTTGATGTTCATTCAATTGCAACATTAAAATTTTCAGAAAATATAAAAGATCCTTATGTTAAAGATATATTTGACTCTTTAAATAAACAACAAAAAAGTATTACAAAACTTGTAGCATTATTTCATGATATTGGAAAAGGAAGACCTACTGATCATCATATTGTAGGAGAAAAACTATTCAAAGGAATGGGAACTTCTTTTGGTTTTGGTGAAGAACTTACAAGAATAGGTGCTAGACTTGTAAGATATCATAATATGATGTCTTATATTGCTACTCATGATGATATTTATTCTGAAAAAACTATTTTAAATTTTGTAGGATTAGTAAAATCAGAATTAGCTTTAAAGATGCTATACGTAGTAACATACTGTGATATCTCAGCAGTTGGAAATAATATATATAATTCATCTATGGCTTCACTTTTAAAACAACTGTATACTCAAACTCTTCCTGCTTTCGAAAATAAAGAACTTTTAAATGAAAGTTCAAGAAGGGTTGCTAAGCAAAATACAATTAAAAATTTAAAAAGATACAAAGAGTTACCAAATTTAGTAAAGAAGAAAATCATGTATATTTCATCAAATCAAATGTTTTTAATATTAAAAGCAGAAGATATTTTAGATATTGCAATTAAAGCAAAAGATGTTAATGATTACATTTACAAAATAATGAATACAACTCATTTAACGATAAGAATCATTAGAAATGTGCCCTTAAATTTAGGATATCTTTTAGGGAAACTGGAATTTTTAAATATTTCTTCAATGAATATATTTAAATTATATGATGATAAAAAAGCTTTTTATATCTCTTTTACTGAAAGAGTTAATGATGATGATTTACCTTTTATTGAAGAAGTTATTAAAGATTCATTTGATATGACAAAAAATACAAAACTGACAAGACCAGTAATTAAAAAAGAACATATAAAAGTTAATTGTAATCATACAGCTCACTTAGCTTCTATGAGTATAATAGCAGAAGATCAAAAAGGTTTATTCGCACATATTGCAAAGATTTTCGATGATTTTAATATTGAAATTGAAAGTGCAAAACTACATACAATTAAAGGTTTTGCAAATGATTTATTTTTGATTGAAAAAAATGGTAATTTTTGTGGACATCAAGATGATATTATAGATTTAATGTGTGAAGAAAGTAAAACAAAATAAGTTAATTTTTTCTTATTTTTTTACTTAATGAATCAAATGAAAACACAACTAATGCTATCCAAATAAGTGCAAAGGTAATTAATTTATCACTATTAAACTCTTCATGATAAACAAAAATTGCAAGTAAAAAAGCACAGGTAGGACCTAAGTATTGGAAGAAGCCTAAGGTTGATAACTTCATTCTAGTAGCTGCTCCATTAAATAAAAGTAAAGGAGTAATGGTAATAATTCCTCCAAGAACTAACATAACATTTATATAATCACTTGAATTTACACTGTAATTTAAAAAGGATATTGTTCCACTTACAATAAGATAATAAATACCTAATAAAGCAAAAGGCAACATGATTAAAGTCTCTACAAATAAACCTACTATTGAACCTATATTGACTTTTTTTCTTATCATTCCATAAAAAGCAAAACTAAAAGCTAAAATAAGAGAAACAATGGGTAAAGAGCCTAAAGATAGTAGTTGATACAAAACCGCCATAAACGCTATAGAAACTGCAATATATTGATATTTAGTCATTCTTTCATGGAAGATTACATATCCTAAAAATACGCTTACAAGTGGATTTATATAATACCCAAATGCAGTTTCCATGATCTTATCATTTGCCACAGCCCAAATAAAAACAATCCAATTAAGTGATATAAAAAAACTTGAAAAAGCTAAGTACTTTAGTTTTTTAATATCTATAATAACTTTTTTAAAGACATCTACTTGTTTTGTAATATATAATAAGGGTATTAAAATTATAAAAGACCAAACAATTCTATGTATTAAAACTTCAATAGGTTCAACACTTACAACTTGTTTGAAATATATAGGAGCAACAGCTCCCCAAAATAAAAATGCTAATACAGCATATACTTGCCCTAATCTAGTCTCATTCAAAAGTATTCTTTATATTAAATTTACGCAACTATATCTGAAATGATTTTAAAAAAAGGCTTTTATTTCCTCATGGCTTAATAATTTACCCGTAGATTTAACTTCACCATCTATTACAAGTCCTGGTGTACTCATAACCCCATAATTCATAATCTCAACTAAATCTTCTACTTTTTCAACTTGAGCAAAGATACCAGCTTGAGCTACTGCTTTTTTTGCATTTTCTTCTAAGGCTTTACATTTAGCACAGCCTGTTCCTAAAATTTCTATTTTCATTCTTTATCCTTTTTCTTATAATATAGCGTTAAATATATATCCAACTAATAGTATTGCACTTCCTACTATCCCAAAAAATATTGAAATAAGTTTCAGTGAAATTACTCTTTTTAAAATCATAGCTTCTGGTAAACTAAGAGCAACAACTGCCATCATAAATGATAATGCAGTTCCTAATAACATACCTTTTGAAGTTAATACTTCAATAAGAGGTATCATTCCAGCTGCACTTGAATACATAGGAATTCCCATCACAACTCCTAGAAGTGGAGCATACCATGAGTTTCCTCCCGCATATTTTGCAATAGTTTGGGCAGGAACATAACCATGAATAAAGGCTCCAATTGCAATACCAACTATTACATAAGGATATATCTTTTTAAATATATCAAGTGTTGTATCCCAAGATTCTTTTACTCTTGCATTAAAAGTACTTCCTTCTTCTTGTAAAGAAGAAGAATTTACTGGTTTAACTTCAATTAACACTTCTTTTTCTAAATTCAGACTTCCTATTATTAATCCTGCAACAATTGCAATAATCAAGGCACAAGAAATATAAAGTAGTGTTATCTTCCATCCAAAAAGTGAAAATAGTAAAGCAATTACTACTGCATCACTAAGAGGAGCTGATATTAAATAAGAAAAAGTTACACCCAAAGGAACCCTAGCTTGTAAAAACCCTAAAAATAACGGTATTGCAGAACAAGAACAAAAAGGTGTTAGCATTCCAAAAAATGCAGCTGAAATATGTCCTACGATTTTGTGTTTACCATGGAGGTAGTCTCTAATTTTTTCAACTGGAAAAAAACTTCTTAAAAAACTCATAATATATATAATCACAATTAAAAGAAAAAATATCTTTATCGTGTCATAAATAAAAAAGTTTATAGCTTCACCTAAATGCCCCTCGAAATTCCAAAGTTCATAAGTTAAATAATCAACAAAATCTTTCCACATATTTATCTCTTATTCTTCCCACTCTAAATGATCATATAGCGTTTTAGCATTTGAAGGTGAAATAGTAGAAAAGTGTTCATAATATGAAAACTTTTTATCATCAACATAATCTGATACTTCATCTCTATCAACATCATCTTCATAATAAGCAGTCCTAACACTTAAGTTTAATAACTTTAAGTATTCTAATGTAGGTTTATAAGAATCTTTATCAAATTCTTTTCCATGTCCACCCATTACATACTTAACATTCATTTTTTCTATTTTTTCTAGGGCTTTTATCCACTCATTTATATTTGAATATTTTGCATACTTAATCATTCTTCCATTAAATACTATATTTCCTGTAAAAATAAAATTTTCACTTCGAATATAAACAGCTATATCAGAGACAGAGTTTGAGGCTTTACTTAATTTTAAGACCTCAATATCAAAATTTTTACCTTTGATATTGTATTTATCGTTTGTTAAAATATCTGGTTTGACTACTTTTGATTTTGCATACTCTTCTTTTGTTGTAACTCTTGGTATTCTATTAAACTTGTCTGGGTTTTCTTTTAACTCTTTTATTATTGTATTATGAGCAATTATTGGTATATTTTTTTCTTTATAATATGAAGCTCCCGTATATCTATCATCATGAAAATTTGTCACAATTACAGAAGATACTTTTTTATTATATTTCTTGTTAATTAAATCATTTAATTCTTTTGCAAATACATAGGTAGGACCTGCTTCAATTATTACAATAGAATCTCCCATATCAACACTACAAACATTTGATACAAAACCTTTGTTTTCTTTTGTTGGAGGATTAAAATCTCCAATATAACAATCTATGTTTGAAGTCACATTTACAGCTTTTAATTTATACGCATCTGCATATAAATTAAAAGATAAAAGTAAAAGTATATATATAAAAGATTTCATTTTTTGCCTTTTTATTATTTTAAAGCTTCTATAACTTTTGGAAGTAAAATCTCTTCTATTTCTTTATATGTAGATTCAAAGGCATCAAAACCTTTTCCATCTGGATCTTCAAATCCTACATGAATAACTTTTACAGCTTTTGGAAACATTGGACAAGTTTCATTTGCATTATCACAAACAGTTACTACTAAATCATACTCATTTTCTATTACCTTATCAATAGTTTTTGAATGATATTTACTATCCCAAATACCTTTTTGCTCTAATAATTTTTGAGCATTTGGATTAACTCTACCACTTGCTTTTACTCCTGATGAATCTGAAGAGAAACCTTCTAGTTTTGAATTAATTAAAGCTTCTGCAATAATACTTCTACATGAGTTTCCTGTACATAAAATTAAAACCTTTTTGTCTACTGTGTTTTCCATTTTTTTATCCTTTATTTAAATTAAAATATTGCCAAAGACAATAAAACTATTAATAACACTGGAGGAGTTATTAATAAACCAAATTTACTATATTGTGCAAATGAAATATTTACACCTTTTTTTGCTAATACATGTAACCATAAAAGAGTTGCTAATGAACCAAATGGTGTCATTTTTGGACCTAAGTTACAGCCAATAATATTCGCATATGCTAAAGCCTGATTTGGAATATCTTGAAGTGCAATATCCATAATCATAACTGTTGGCATATTGTTCATAATTGCAGATAAAAATGCTGCAATAAATCCAGTTCCTACAATTGCAACAGTATCACTTCTAGTACTTAAATCTTGTAAGATTACAGCTAAATAATCAGTAAGTCCTGCATTTTTTAAACCATATACAACTATATATAATCCAATACTAAACCATACAACTTGCCAAGGTGCTTCTTTTATAATACGAACAGGTTCAACTGTTTTAAACATAGTTGCAATGATTAAAAATATTACTCCACCACCAAGAGCAAATACTGCAACTGGTAGATTATAAGCATCACCAACAAAATATCCTATGATTAATAAAGCTAAAAAAGCCCAAGATAATTTAAATAAAGTATGATTTTTAATCACACTCGATGGCTCTTTTAAAAGTGAAATATTCACAGTTTTTGGAATATCTTTTCTAAGTAACAACCATAAGAAAACAATAGATATAAATACACTTACGATATATGGAATTAACATATTTGAAATATACTCAGAAAATCCAATATCAAAATAGTTTGCTGTTACAATATTTGTAAGGTTTGAAAATACTAAAGGCAAGGAAGCACTATCACTTATGAAACCACCTGCAAGTAAAAAAGCAACTATTGATTTCATATTTAACTTTAAAATTCTCATTTTTGCTAATAAAATTGGTGTTAAAATAAGTGCAGCTCCATCATTTGCAAAAAGTGCAGATACAAAAGCACCCAATAAAATAGAATAAATAAACATTTTCATTCCACTTCCATTTGAGAACTTTGCCATTTTCAACGCACACCATTCAAAAAAACCTATTTCATCTAAAACCATAGACAAAATTATAATTCCAATAAAAGAAAGTGTTGCATCCCAAACAATATCAGTTACTATTAAAACATCTGAAAAACTTACTACGCCTAAAACTAAAGCAACTATTGCTCCAATAACAGCAGTAGTTCCTATTTGTAAATCTTTTGGTTGCCAGATTACAAAAATAAGTGTAACTATAAATATAAGTGAACTAAGTATCATAATTCATCTTCTTTTATTTCAGATTCACTGGCTTTTAGAACATAAATAAATGTATCTACATCAAGTTCATCATATCTTTCAACACAAACTTCTTGACGTTCAAACTCATCTCCCTCAAACTCATCTAAATTATCCCAATGGTTAATTAAGTTATTTGAATAAAACAAAAATCCATGAACAGTATCTCCACCTCCATCTTCATTTAATTTAATACCAGGGTACCCCATAGAAGCAGACCAACCTGCATCTTTTAAATTTCCCTTTACAGTTGCGGGTACAAATTTCCCTACAATATTTTCCAAAACATGTCCATTTGGACAGTTTGGCATTAGCGTTCCATATACAAAAAGTGTATCAGTCATTTTAATCACAAGCCTTTTTTAAATTTGGTAAATCAATATCTAAAGTATTTATCTCTTTTATTGCAGAAATTCTAAACTCATCAAGAGGAGTTCTAATAGAATAGTAAGCCCATCTTCCTTCTCGTTCAACTTTTAAGAAACCTGCTTCTTTTAAAATTTTCAAATGTCTAGATAGTCTAGATTGAATCATTTCAAAAGAATTTTCCAAATCACATACACAGCATTTACCATAAATATTTATAAATTTTAGTAATTTGATTCTTGTTTCATCATTTAGAGCGCTTACTGTTTTTAAAAAAATATCCATTTATTACCTTTCATTTCTGAAAGTATAACATAATTACATTAATATATCAAGATATCTTGATATATTAATGTAATTATGTTTTTGCAGGTGCATTTATGCACTTGCTATTTTAAGAGTTTTTAAATAACTGATAAATTGAAGAAAAATCTTCTTCACCTTTCCCCTTCATTTTCATTTTCGAGAATAATTCTTTTGGAATTGCCGCTGAATAAAGAGGTCTTTTCATAGAATATGCTAGATCTTGCAAACAATGTAAATCTTTATTTATTGCATCATTTGAAAAGTGCACTGAAAAATCTTCAGTAATTAATTTTTGTTTTTTAGCATTTAAAACTAATGATGTTCCACCGCCAACACCTAAAATATCTAAAGCTTTTTCTTTTGGTATTTCACAATCTTCTGCAAGTGAAGTACACTCTGCAATTGTTGCCATAAATGAACCTAAGCATAAGTTATTTATTAACTTCATTTTTGTAGCACTTCCTTGTTTCTCAAGGAAGAAAATTTCTTTTCCAATCTTTTCTAAAAGAGGTTTAACTTCCTCGTAAACTTCTTTCTTTCCAGATGCTACTAGAGTTAATACTCCAGTAAGTGCGGGTGCAACACTTCCAAATACTGGATTTTCAAGATATTTAACTTCAAACTCTTCCATAATTTTGTGAACTTCCAAAACATCATTAAAGTGGTGAGTACTTAAATCAATAATAGTTTTGCCTTTTAATTCTTCACATAAAAGTCCATCTTCCATATGTAAAATATTATCAACAGCAGGAGAATCAAAAAGACATAAAAATATCACATCACATTTTGAAAGTAAATCTTTTGGAGTATCAACAACATCAAAACCTTTTGCAAGAGCTTTTTCTTTAGTTCTATTATAAGTAAGAACTGTCTCACCTACTTCTTTTAATCTTGTTGCAACTGCAGTTCCTAAGTTTCCTAAACCTATAAATCCTATTGGCATGACTTCTCCTATATTTTTTGTATATTATATGGGAGTTTTTTTAAAGGTAAATAAAAATGATAATTTTGTGAAAAAAGAGTGAGAATAAATAGATGGATAAACCATCTATTTATATGTTTGTATATTTATATTAGTGTTTTCTAATTATAAAACTATTTTTTAAAATCTGCTACAATTTTAGCTTTTAACTTAGGAATTGTAAATCCAAATTCGTCAAATAAATCATTTGCTGGACCACTTGCTCCAAATGTATCCATTCCATAAACTTTATCTGCAAATCTGTAGTATTCTAATCCACGAGCAGCTTCAACAGCAAATACTTGAGTATTTATATCAATTACTTGATCAATATAAGATTGGTCTTGCTCTAAGAATAAATCAAAGCATGGAACAGAAACAACATTTGCAATAATTCCTTCATCTTCTAATGAACAAGCAGTTTGTAATGCTAACATTAATTCAGAACCAGAAGCCATAATTGTAATATTTGCATTTTCTCTTTTTTTAAGTAAGTACGCTCCATTTGAAACTTCACCGAATTCTTTTGAATCTTTTAATACAGTTAAACCTTGTCTTGAACAAACAAATGCAGTTGGTGCATTCATTTTAAGTGCTGTCTTCCAAGACTCAACATTTTCAGTAGCATCAGCTGGTCTAAATGTATAGAAGTTTGGTAATGCTCTAAATTGTGATAATTGTTCAATTGGTTGGTGCGTTGGTCCATCTTCTCCAACACCTATAGAATCATGAGTCCATACAAAGTGTTGAGGAATAGAAGCTAATGCAGCTATTCTAGCTGCTGGTTTTAAATAATCAGAGAATACGAAGAAAGTTGCAGAATAAACTCTATGTAAACCATAAAGGTTCATTGCATTTGCAATTGCTGCCATTGCATGTTCTTTAATACCAAAGTGAATGTTTCTACCATTTGGAAAATCACCTTCTCCTTTTAATTCAGTTTTATTTGAAGGTCCTAAATCAGCAGAACCTCCTAAGAATCCTGGAACTGCTGCTGCAATTGCATTTAAGATTTTATGATTTGAATCTCTTGTAGCTACTTTTGTATCAGCTTCAAAAGTTGGATATTCAACCGCATCATAATTAGGGTTTTGTAATTCTTCAATTGTTTTCTTTGTTTTTATACTTAAAGAATCATTCCACTCGTTTTCACTAATAGAACCAACAATTAATTTATCAAAAGCACCTTTAACATCAGCAGGTACGATGAATTTTTCATCTGGATTAAACCCAGCTTTTACTTTTGAAGCTGCAATATCTTCTTCACCTAAAGGAGCACCGTGTGCATGATGTGAACCTTCCATAGAAACAGAACCTTTTCCAATCGCAGTTTTAGCAATAATCATAACTGGTTTTGTTGCAGCCTTTGCTTGAACGAATGCTTTTTCAATTTGATCGAAGTTATGACCATCAATTTCAATTACATCAAAATCGATACCTTGAAATCTTTTCTTTACATTTTCAGACCATGCTAAAGAAGTATCACCTTCAATAGTAATGTTATTTGAATCATAAATAATAACTAAGTTATTAAGTTTTAAATGTCCCGCAGTTGCTGTTGCTTCATAAGAAATACCTTCTTGTAAATCTCCATCACCACATAAACAGTAAACTTTATGATTAATAACATCAGATCCTAAAGTATTTTGAGCATATTTTGCAGCTGATGCAAAACCGACTGCATTTGCAATACCTTGACCTAGTGGTCCTGTTGTAATTTCGATACCATGAGTATGTCCAAATTCAGGATGACCTGGAGTTTTAGAATTAGTTTGTCTAAAATTTTTTAAATCACTTAAAGAAACATTGAATCCCCATAGATGTAATAATGAGTAAACTAAACCAGTTGCATGACCACCTGAAAATACTAACCTATCTCTATTTAACCATTTTTCATTTGCTGGGTTTACATTTAAGTGCTTACTTAAAACTGTAGCAATATCTGCAAGTCCCATGGGTGCACCTGGGTGTCCTGAGTTTGCTGCTTGAACCATATCTGCTGCTAAGAATCTAATTGTATCTGCTTGTCTTTGTAATAATTGTTTCGACATAATTATCCTAATTAATTGTTTAATCTATATTTTTGAGATTATATCTAAAATATATTAAATACAAAATGAAGTCTAAACATGACGATGTTATTTAATTAACTGTTAAAAAGACTAAAAAAGATTAAAATAATAAGATAAGCTAAGAATTAGGGGAAAAGAGGCTAAAAAAAAAGCTTAGCATAAACAACGAAGAGTTGAATAAGCTAAGCTTTGTGTGTAAATACTCAAGAGCTGGCAGTGGCCTACGTTTCCACAAGGGGACCCTGCAGTATTATCAGCGATGAAGAGCTTGACTTCCAGGTTCGAAATGGAGCTGGGTATTTCCTCTTCTCTATAACCACCAGCAAAACTGAGTAATCAATATAC
>Ga0209716_1000136_pt1 | contig 76301 bp, 79 predicted proteins | sample COGITO_mtgs_1205_FD_184811 | JGI IMG/M metagenome (GOLD analysis project Ga0209716, IMG submission 184811) | Pelagic marine microbial communities from North Sea - COGITO_mtgs_120531 (SPAdes) (version 2) | ecosystem: Environmental > Aquatic > Marine > Epipelagic ... | reverse complement strand
ACATTTTATCGGTAAATATCAAAAGACCGATAGAGATTAAAACTAAACCAGATATTTTTGAGGAATATTTTTGGAATGCAATAAATATCTTATTTTTAAAACTAAATTTTCCTGATAAAACAGAGATGAGAATAAATGGAATAGATAGACCTAACGAGAAGCTAATCAATAAGCCTACACCCCTATATAGAGTTGCGGAATTTGAAGTTAAAGTTAACAGAGCCCCCAATACAGGTCCAATACATGGAGTGAAACCAAAAGCAAAAGTTAAACCTAAAACAAAATTCTTAAATGTTGAATATTTTTTTATATCAATATAGTTTGCTGAGTAAAAGTATTTCATGTTGAATGTAGGAAAAAGTAATAACAATCCAAAGCATATTATTATTAGTCCACTGACCATACCAAGTGTCGAGGAATTTCTTGTGAAGAAAGATCCGACTGAGGATGCTATGGCAGCCAGAGATATGAAAACTATTGAAAACCCTAAACAAAATTCTAACGAACCTCTAAACCTATTTTGTATTGTGTTCTCGGCCCCTGAAAATATAGTGAGATATCCAGGCACTAACGGTAACACACAAGGTGAGAAAAAAGATAACATTCCAAAAACAAACGATAGAAAAATATTTACTTCCATAGATTAAATATATATATGATTAGGTATTAAGAGATAAATAGTACTTACAAGAATTGTTAAAATCACAAACGTCACATAATGGTTTTTTTGCATCACAAATGTCTCTTCCAAATTGCACAAAACTCATTGAAAGATATCGCCAAAAGTCTTTAGGAAAAAGCAATTTTAATTCTTTTTCAGTTTGGACTGGGTCATGTCTTTTAGTTGAAAGCCCAAGTCTGTGAGAGACCCTCAGTACATGGGTGTCAACAGCTATAGTTGGGTGATCAAATGTTTCTGCAAGAAAAACTGATGCTGTTTTTCTTCCAACGCCAGGGAGTTTTACAAGTTCTTCAATTGTCTTAGGAATCCTTGAGTTATATTCTTTTACAAGTATTTTGGATAATGCATGTATGTTCTTAGATTTAACTTTATAAAAACCTGTAGAGAATACAAGTCTTTCAATACTTTTTAATTTTGCAGATCCCAATGATTTCGCATTTGGATATTCCTTAAACAGCCCCTTAGTAGCTTTATTTACATTTTCATCTGTCGTTTGAGCTGAAAGGACAATCGAAACAAGTAGCTGAAACTGCGTTCTGTATTTGAGAATTGTTTTGATATCAGAGTATTCTTTACGAAGATATGCATGAAATTTTTTAGCTAGCTGATTTAATTCTTTGCTCATATGTCTATTTTAATCTGTATATTAATCTTCATTAGACTGCATGATTAAAAATAAAAAAACATTGGCTGTTTCTTCATTAATACTCTCTGCCTTATTTTTTGGTGGAACTTTCATAGTGGTTAAAAATTTACTTGATAACTTTTCCCCTATAAATATTGTTTTTTTAAGATATGCAATAGCCTCGTTACTATTTTTGTTTACTGGAGGTATTCCAACTAAAAAAACGATAAAACCTGGAATTTTAATGGGATTATTTCTTTGGATTGGGTATGTAACCCAAACTCAAGGTTTACTTACAACATCAACAATAAATTCAGGAGTTGTAACAGGATTTTATATTGTACTTACTCCAATTTTTTCAAAAATTATAAATAAAACTAATCTTTCACCAAGAAGTTATATTTTTTCGTTAACAGGTTTTATGGGAATATTTCTTATAGCTAGTAATAGTTATGATCAATTATTTGGTAACCTCTTTACGCTTGTATGTGCCACTGGATATGCATTACATATTGTTATGGTCGAAAGGTATATAAAAAATCAAAATATCTCACAGTTAATGTTTGTTCAATCATTTGTAGGTGCTGCACTTTGTCTACCTTTTATAAACCCTTCGCAGTTTAGTTTCAAAATAGAATACGTTTTACCAATTTTGTTCTTGGGTTTCATAGTGAACTTTGCCGCATTTTATTTGCAACTATTTGGTCAAAAAGAGGTAAATGCTGCAACCGCTGCATTATTACTAAGCCTGGAGGCAATCTTTGCCTTAATTATAGGAATACTATACGTAGGTGAAATATTGAACTTTACTAATTGGGCAGGTGTATTTCTGGTGTTGTTATCTATTTTTCTTATTATTAGAGAATAGAATTTTTACTTTGAAGAGTATTCATATATTTCATTATTAGCCTCAACAGCAAAACAAGAAGAAAGAAAATACCTATCAAATAAACAAGAAGTTTTGGACCTTCTGACACCGGAATAACGCAAGTTACTAAATCATTACATAAGCCAAAACCATCCCCACCTGAGGCAATATTAAATACAATTAGGAGTGGGTATGCAAGAATTAGAATTAATGAAAGTAAAATAAGAAAAACAATTATTCGTAATAAAAACATATTTTTTTTATTTTAATATAGTTACATAAATGAAGGTTAAATTAATAAGTTATTCCAAACCGACTGAAGAATTCTATTCAGATGGTATTACAGATGCCCAGGAATTGGTTGCTTTTTGTGCAAGGGTTTCAAATCCATCAAATCAGCTAAATACAGAAACTAGCGAGAAACTTATTAATTATTTAATTAAAAATGCACATTGGTCCCCACTTGAAATGGTTAGTGCTTGTTTGGAAATAGAGACAACGCGTGACATAGCTAGGCAGATTTTAAGACATAGGTCATTTAGTTTTCAGGAGTTCAGTCAAAGGTACGCAAACCCCGTTAAGGATTTGGAATTTAAAATTCGAGAGGCAAGGCTGCAGGATGATAAAAATAGACAAAATTCTGTTGAAACCGAGAATGAAGAAATTATATCCAAATGGAATGAACTACAAGAAGAAGTAATCGAAACTTCAAAGAATGCCTACAACTGGGCTATTGAAGCTGGTATTGCTAAAGAACAAGCTAGATCTGTTTTGCCAGAAGGTAATACAGTTAGCAGATTGTATATGAATGGAACATTAAGAAGTTGGATACATTATATTCAACTGAGAGCAAGTAATGGCACTCAAAAAGAACATATGGAAATTGCAAAAGCGTGCGCAGAAGTTATAAATAGTATATTTCCGATGGGTAAAGATTTAAACTAAGAATCTAGTTTGTATTTAAAAACTAAATAATCTTCTGTGATTTCAAATACTGAATCAGAAATTATCATATAATCTTGATAATCCTTTTCAGCTTGTTTTATAAAGGCTAATCTTTCATCTCCTCCAATTGGTGGCATAGGACGATTCTTTACAGCCTCGGCTCTTTCTTTAAATCGGTTTTGAAATTCTTCAATGTTAAATGTCATAGGTTAATATTAATTAATTTTTCAATAATGTGTTAATTTCATTTCTTAACTGCGTTGTTTTTTTAACTTTTATATTTTTTAATTCAAGAAGCTTCACTCCTTCTTGGTTATTGACTTCCAATTCAACCTTTGATCCTCCTGGATGCCTTTCCAATAATTCTTTTAATAAAATTAAATTTTTCTTATCCATAATTTCTTCCTGTACTGAAATCTTCAATGGTGTAATATCTAAATCAGTCAATAATTTCGATGGTTCTATTAGTTCGAAATCTCTAGCTCTAATATTATTTTCAGTTCCTCCAACATATGTACCAGAAACTTTCAGATACAATTCACCATCTAGCTGTGCATTATATTTTTCTACAAGTTTATTAAAAACAAGAACACCTAGGGAGCCAGTAGATTCTTGAAGGTCAAATTGAATCCACGCATTTCCTCTTCTTGATACCCTTTTTTGAACATTGGATACTAAGCCAGTTATGGCAACACTGACTTCTTCGTCTTCTTCTATATCCATAAGCTCAATAATGGAATGGGTAGATTCAGATCTAAATATCTCTCCATACCCTTCTAAGGGATCCTCACTAACAAAAAACCCTAGCATCTCTCTTTCTCTGTCAAGAAGTTCCTTTTTATCCCATTCAACATTTTTTATGGTCGTGAGTTCGCTTGTTTGTTCGTCAAAGTCAAAGAGAGATGCTTGAGAGTTGTCTTTTTCTTTCTTTAAACCCTTAGCATCTTCTATAAGGTCAATTATTGATTCGTATAAACCTCTTCTAGGTAATCCAAAGTGATCAAAAGCTCCACCTTGAATCATGGCTTCGACTCCCCTTTTGTTTAAAGATCTGGAATCTGTACGTGCTAAAAAATCCTGTACTGTCTCGTATTTTCCACTCTCCCTTTCTGCTACAATTTTTTCCGCTGTTATATCACCGACATTTCTAATAGCTGACAATCCAAACAAAATTTCTCCATTGGCGACAGAAAAATCTTCAATACTTAAATTAATGTCAGGAGTCTTCACATTTACTCCAAGCTCCCTAGCTTCAGCAAGAAATATAGCGGTTCTATCCTTATCTCTCTTAACAGCAGTTAAACATGCTGATAGATACTCTGCGGGGTGATTTGCTTTGAGATAGGCCGTTTGATAAGCAATAAGAGCATAAGGAACTGAGTGACTCTTGTTAAATCCGTACCCAGCAAAAAATGCTATTTGATCGAAGAGTTCGATTGAAAACTGTTCTGAATAACCATTACTAATAGCTCCATCAGTAAATTTTTTTCTTTGTTGCTCCATAACTTTTGGTATTTTCTTACCCATTGCCTTTCGGAGATCATCGGCTTCGTCTAACTGGAATGCTGAGATTTTTTGAGCAATTTGCATAACTTGTTCTTGATATAAAATTACACCATATGTTTCTTCTAATATCTCTTTGAGATCTGGATGTAAAAACTCTATCTCTTTTTTACCTGTTGCCCTATCTGCAAATTCAATATGCATATTTGCACCCAAAGGTCCGGGTCTTATTAAAGCAACTAAAGCAACGATTTCTTCAAACCTAGTAGGTTTCAAACTTCTTGAAGTAATTTGAGCTATTCTACTCTCAAGTTGGAAAACTCCAATCATGCGTCCTGTTGAAAATAATTCGAATGTTTTTTTGTCATCTAATGGAATTTCATCAATATTAAAATCTTCATTACTAATAAGCTCAACAGTTCTATCAATAATTGAAAGATTCCTAAGACCTAAAAAATCCATTTTTAACAACCCAAGTTGTTCTACAGTGTGCATTTCAAACTGAGTTACTAACTCTGCATCTTTTCCTTTTTTTTGTACCGGTAAATAATTTGTGATAGCTTCGGGAGATATGACGACAGCGGCAGCATGGATTCCATCTTGTCTTCTTAAGCCCTCGAGTCCAAGTGCTATATCAATTATTCTTTTAACCTCCTCATCATTTTTATATTGATTTCTTAATTCAGATGATGCAGTGTAAAACTCTTTACTATAGCCACTATTATTTTCCTCATCTAACTGCAAACATTCACCCAGTGTTGCAGTATTTCCTAATATCATAGGTGGCATGAGTTTTGCAACCTTATCTCCTGCTGAAAATGGAAGACCTAATACTCTCGATGCATCGCGAATAGCTTGTTTTGCTTTAATGGTTGCAAAGGTAACTATGTGAGCAACTTTATCTTCTCCATATTTTCCAATAACATAATCGATAACATCTTTTCGATAACGTTCATCAATATCCATATCAATATCAGGTAGTTCTTTACGGCCTTTATTGAGGAATCTTTCAAAGAGTAACCCATATTTTAAGGGTTCTATTCCTGTTATCCCAAGACAATATGAAACAATAGATCCTGCAGCAGAACCCCTTCCTGCACCAGTTCTGATATTATTTTCTTTTGCATACTGAATAAGATCTCCGACGATTAAGAAATAAGAAGCAAACCCCATAGAATTAATAACTTCAAGTTCATACTCTATTCGTTCAGTAATCTCATCAGTTAATTCTTGGTATACAGACTTTGCACCTTCGTAGACAAGATTTTTAAGATAGTCTTCAACGGTTAAGTTTGGAACATCAATCGGAAAAGCTGGGAGATAATACTTCCCAGATTCAAAATTGTATTCAACTCTATCAGCTATTTCCAAAGTGTTGTCACAAGCACCTGGGTACTCAGAGTCATTAAAAAGTGTTCTCATCTCCTCCGAAGATTTAACATAATATCCTTCTCCTTCAAACTTAAATCTCGAATCGTCATCAATAGTGGCGTTAGTCTGTACGCAAAGCAACGCATCATGAGCAGAGGAATCTTCAGGGTTTACGTAGTGTGAATCATTTGTTGCAACTAGTGGAGCTGAAAGCTCATTTGATATTTTTAATAAATCCGGAAGTATTATTTCTTGTTGTTTAATCCCATGGTTATGAAGTTCTATATAAAAATTTTCTCTACCATAAATGCTTTGATACAACTCTGCCTTTTCAAGTGCTTTCTGATAGCTTCTTTCACCTTGATTGTTACCCTCTTCTATTGAGCCGTCTGGAGCCAAATGCTGGGCAACCTCTCCTCCAAGGCATCCAGATAAAGCTATGACACCTTTTGAATGGTTTCTTAATAATTCATAATCAAGCCTGGGCTTGTAGTAATAACCCTCTGTAAAGGCTTTGCTAGCAAGTTGTACAAGATTCCAGTACCCTTCATTATTTTCTGCTAAAAGTGTTAAATGGTAACGTTTGTTTTTATTTCTATCTGGTCGGTCAAATCTAGATCCTGTTGTGATGTAGGCTTCATATCCGATAATGGGTTTTACTCCATTTTTTTTGGCTATGTTATGAAATTCCAAAGCACCATAAAGATTTCCATGGTCAGTAATCGCAGCTGCTGGTTGGTGAAGCTCTTTTACCCTATCTATGTATGTTTGTATTTTTGCAGCTCCATCCAGCATTGAATACTCAGTGTGGGCATGTAGGTGGACAAAGGATTTACTCATAAAAACATATTAAAAGTATTTTTTAATAATTACACATCTAACACTCGATTAAAAAAAGAAGGTACATCAGAGCTGAAAGAATATTTTTCATTGTCTAGTGTAAATTTTAATACAGCAGAATGAAGCGCAATTGAATTTTCTGGAATTATATGATTTTTAGATGCGTTATAAAGTGTGTCGTTAAGTATCGGTGTTTTCATATATTCCATGTGAGCTCTGATTTGATGATTCCTTCCTGTTATAAGGTCGAGTTCAATCTTTGAGATATTAAAATCTTCATAAAAATTTAGTAACTCATACTTAGTAATTGAATTTCGTCCATTAGTGTCAACGGTTCGTTTACTACGATTTTTCAATGAACGGGCTAATGGAAGGTTTAAAATTCCAGAATCTGAAGGGAGAGCTCCCTCAATTAAAGCAACATAAGATTTTGTGATTTCTCTATTCTTGAATTTATCTTTTAGAAGATTATAAGATTCCAAATTCAGAGCACAAACTATTAGTCCTGATGTGACTCTATCTAATCTATGAACAATTCCCTCTCTATTTTCCTCACCCCAAGATAAAATGCCTGGATGCTCATCCACGAGATAGTCTCGTAAAGTTAATTCTGTAGATTTATTAGTAGGGTGAGTAAGTAAACCGTTAGGTTTATTAAAAATAATGAAATTATCATCTTCGTAGACTACTTTTATGTTACTTATTTTTGAACTCCGAAAATAACAATATGGTGATTCCAATGCTTATTAAGGAATCAGCAAAGTTAAAACTTGGAATAAACAGCAGTTCTACAAAATCTGTTACTTTCCCGCCGTTGTTAGTCACTAAATTCCAACCTCTTTCAGATAAGTTCCCTAGCGCACCTCCAAGTATTAAAATGTAGGAATAAAGTTCAAGTGAACTATTTTTAGAATCTTTTATTTGGAACACCAACCAAACTAGAACTAATAAAGAAACCACATACGTAGCATTTGTGTAATCGCTCAGAAATCCGAAAGCTATGCCAGTATTGTAAGTAAGGTCGATAGTTAAAAAGTTTTCTATTAAGACCAACTCTTGAATATTTTCAATTCTGACATAATACTTTGTTAAATTATCTATCAGAGCTAAAGAAATTACTGTAATAGTTGGGTATAGGTACTTTTTAAGAGTCAATTAAAACGGCACAATCTTTACAGTTTGATGAATAGGGCAAAGCCTCTAGTCTTGCTACCGGAATAGCAATTCCACAATTTTCACATATACCGTATTTTTTCTTCTTTATGAGAAAAAGTGCGTGCTCAACTTGATTCAAGAGATATTTTGTATTTTCATCCAAAGTTAACTCTTTTTCTAATTCAAAAGCCATTGAACCACCATCAGCTTCTGATGGATCTGGACTTCTTTCAGCTGAACCTTCAGAAAGCCTGACTTTTTCGCGTTCTTCTTGGTGTCTTTCTAAAATGCCTTTAAGGTTTACTTGTTCTTGTTCAAGTTTTTTCTTGAATTTATTAACGGTATTAGCTGATAATTTTCTTGTCATATATATTTCCTATTAATTTAAATATCTTAGTAAATTTCCACGAAAAGTTAAGTATTTTATAAACTTTTAAATAATCTTTATTAATGACATATTTAATTGAAAAAGCTTTAAAATTTTAAAGATATGTTCAAAAGAGTTAACAATAATATTAATCTTGCATCCCAAGAACAGAATACATCTGCTTACTGGGATGAAATAAACGCATTTGATAACTCAATGGAGAATCGAAAAGATCAAAAAGTTTTTAGATTCTACGATGGACCACCATTTCCTACAGGCAGCCCACATTATGGCAACTTACTTGCAGGAGTAATAAAAGATATAGTTCCAAGGTACTGGACTATGCGAGGATATTATGTAGAAAGACGATTCGGCTGGGACGTACATGGTTTGCCTATTGAAATGGAAGTACAGAAACAACTGGGGTTAGACGATCCTCAACAAATTAATGATTTTGGTATAGGTAAATTTAATGAAGCATGTAGAAGCCAAGTGCAAACTAATACAGAAAATTGGGAACGAGTCACTAGAAAAATCGGTAGGTGGGTAGATTTTGAGAATGATTACAAGACTATGGATATTGACTTTATGGAGAGTGTCTGGTGGGTATTTAAAAACTTATGGGAAAATGATTTAATATATAAAGATTATAAAGTTTTACCATACTCTTGGTCGGCAGCCACACCATTATCAAATTTCGAAGCCAATATGGACTACAGGGATGTTGAAGACCCCTCAATATTTTTTACGCTTACAGCTCGCGGTGACTTTAATAAAATACAAAAATCAGACAAATTTTTAGTCTGGACAACTACCCCATGGTGCATTCCAGGAAATTTAGCAATAGCCATTGGAAAAGACATAGAATATCTGAGAATTCAAATAACAGATGACATATTTTGGATAGCCAAAAATCTTATTTCAGAGTTAAAGGACTATGAATATAAAATTTTAGATGAGTCAATTGGTGCAGATATGATTGGTGCTGAATACATTCCAGCGTACAGTGAGTATGAGCACGAATACTCCAATGGAGCATTTCGATTAATTCATAGCGATGACACTAATACTGAAGCCGGCTCTGGTTTAGTTTCTCAAGCTCCTGCATATGGTGAGAGTGATTTTTATGCATTGAAAGAAGCAAATATCGATGTGATTGTTGATCCCGTTACCCTATCAGGCAAATTTGATAATTCAATAAACGGTATTGAGGGATTAAACGTAAAAGATGCAGACAAGGTAATAATGAACCAACTAAAAGAACGTGGTTCTCTTTTCAGTCAAAAGACAGAAATGCACTCATACCCCTTCTGTTGGAGAACTGGTACTCCTTTAATATATAAAGCTATTCCTACCTGGTTTGTGAGAGTAGAGAAAATAAGAGATCGTATGGTTGAACTAAATGAAGAAACCCATTGGGTACCTGGTTTCATAGGAGAAAAACGTTTCTCAAATTGGCTTGGTAATGCTCGTGACTGGGCCATTAGTAGAAACAGATACTGGGGAAGCTGTATTCCAGTCTGGATAAACACTGAAGATCCATCTGATCAGATCTGTATTGGATCTATTGAGGAACTTGAAGAGTTAAGCGGTGTTAAGGTAGACGATCTTCATAAACACTACTTAGACGATATTGAAATAGAAATAAAAGGTAAGAAATATGTAAGAACTTCAGAAGTTCTTGATTGTTGGTTTGAATCAGGTTCTATGCCGTATGGCCAACAGCATTATCCATTTGAAAATAAAGAAAATTTTTCAGATGGTTTTCCTGCAGACTTCATAGCTGAGGGACTTGATCAAACAAGAGGATGGTTTTACACGCTTACAATTTTATCAGTTGCATTATTTGATTCCGTAGCTTTTAAAAATTGTATAACTACAGGAATGATTTTGGCTGAAGATGGCAGAAAGATGAGTAAAAGTTTAAAAAATTATCCAGATCCTGAAGAATTACTCAATAGCTATGGTGGAGATAGTTTAAGAGCTTATCTAATAAATTCACCAGTTGTAAGAGGTGAACCTCTTAAGTTTTCTGAAGATGGTGTGCAGCTAGTTACTAGAAATGTAATCTTGCCGCTATGGAACAGTTTTACATTTTTCTCTAATTACGCAAATGCAGATGAAATTACAATGGAAGAATTAAGTAAAGCTGACCCTGTTGAAAATAGGCCATTAATGGATCAATGGATTATTTCGACTTTACAATCACTTATTAAGACTGTGAACGAAAAAATGGAGAACTATTATTTATATGAAGTTATCCCACCACTAATAAGTTTTATTGACGAATTAACGAACTGGTATGTTAGATCAAACCGAAAAAGATTTTGGAAAGAAAAAGGTGTTGATGATCTTGACAAAATTAATGCATTTAAAACTTTGCATGAAGTTTTATTAGAATTTTCAAAGACAATGGCTCCTGTACTCCCCTTCATCTGTGAACAGATTTATCAGGGCTTAGTTGAGGAGGAAGATACAAGTATCCATTATGAAAACTATCCCGTTGCAGATAACAATTTAATCAATACTCAATTAGAGAAAGAAATCTCAACAGCTAAAGATGTTATAAGATCCGCAAGAAATATAAGGCTTAATGTAGAGATGCCCAATAAGCAACCTTTAAGAAGTTTAAAAATTGTTACTAAGGATACAAGCCTACAAAACGAAATAAAAAATGTAGAGCACATAATTCTTAATGAGCTAAACGTGAAAGAAATTATTTTTGAAAACAATATATCTGAATGGGTTAAATATGTATGTAAACCAAACTATCAAGAATTGGGACCGAAGCTAGGAAAAGATGTTAACAAACTTAAATTAGAGTTAGATTCGCTAAATCAAGATGAAATTGCGCAAATTATTGAAGCGGGATCTTTTAACTTTAATAATCGAAAAATTGATCTACACAGTTTAGATTTACAGTTAGTTCCAATAGCTGAAAAGCCAAATCAAGATATTGTTAATGATTTTCTAATCTCATTAAATACAGACATAGATGATGAATTGCTTGAAGAAAGAATCTCTAGAGAAATTGTTTCCCTCATACAAAAGTTGCGTAAAGAAAGTGATTATGACATAACTGATAGAATCATTACTACCATATCTTCTGAAGATGAAACAGTGCTTTCAGCTATTAAATCTCACGTAAAATATATTCAAAATGAGACTCTCTCAGTGAATTTTTCTACTGTTAAAGAACCTGGAACAGAAAATTTATTGAACTACTTGATTTCAATACAAATTGAAAAGTCTTAGCAAACAGCTCTTAGTAGATAAGGCTGTAATAGGTTAACTCCAAATATTAAAACGAGTGGTGATAAATCTAAACCAGCCATACCTATTCTAAGGGTAGGCATTCTTGAACGTATCGGCTCTAATATTCTTGTAAAACCTTTATCTAAAACATATTTCACTTGACCCAGAGGATGCTCAGGCGAAACTTGAACCCAACTTAAAATTATCCATGCGAATAGAGCATATGAGAAAAACCTGAAAAAGAGTATCAGTAAGCTACACATTAATATTGTAAAGGCCTAAGTTTTGCAGCCTTTCTCTTTCGCTAGACGGAAGTGATGCTGATGCAGGAAGTAGTAAATATACTCCATCTTTGTTAATTGATCTAATTTTTGCGTCGCTGATAAAAGCCATGCCAGTTACAAAATCTATAATTCTTCTGCGGTCTGTTTGATCAGATATATCTCGAATATCCATTGCAACAATGTAGTCTTCTTTTACAACATTTCCTAAGTTGTGAATATCATTAAATGACTTTAGTACTTTAATCTCCACTTCATCTTTCGGGTTATGAATTCTTACATCTCCAACTTGTTCATCTGTAGAAAATCTGTTTTCTGTGGAAGGTCTTACAGTTCTATTTTGTTGAGGTGAATTGTCAAAACTTAGGTTTTCCGGTTGCTTGAGTCCAATTGCTATTAAGAATTTTTCTAACATTATAAAAATATTTTACTACCTACACGTATTATTGTAGCACCGTAATCTAGAGCAATCTCATAATCATCAGACATGCCCATAGATAGTTCACCAGGATAGTTTTTATACTGAATTTTTATTTTTTCATTTAATTTTTGCATTGAAGAAAACACTTTTTTTCTATTAGATTCTATATTAGGTATACACATTAAACCTACTGGCTGTATACCAAGGGTTAGAGAATAATCAATAAAATGGTTTAACTTATCTCCACTAATACCACTCTTATTGGGATCACTATCGATATTTACCTGTATAAATATATTTTGACCAGAATAAGTTTTGGAAATTACATCTAGCTCCTTCTCTCTGGAGACCGAATGTAATGTCACACACTTGCTTAATATTTCAGAAATCTTTCTTGATTGCAATGGTGCGATGAAGTGATAATTACTATCTGGGAAATGTTTGTGGTGTAGATGAAGTTCATCTAACCTATTTTCGCCCAGATCTTTGATTCCAAAATTAATCAACTTATTTATGTCTTCTATATTCTGATTTTTAACAACAGGTAATAATCTTGCATTAAATTTTGAAATTTTATTAACTATTTTTTCTAAGTTTTTTATATCCATATGAAAGAATACTGTCTTTGTGCTGTTTTATTTTCTCTAAAGGACCAGAAGTTATTATCACAAACAGTACAATTTTTTGATACTTGAATTTCTATGTCGTTTAATTGGCAAAAATTTACAATTTGTTTAGACAAGTTTAAATAAATTTTATCTTTTCTTTTTAAAACACTTTTGGGAAACAGTTGGGCTACATCATTTTGTATCTCATAGCAACAACTTTGAGCATGAGGTCCAACTGAAACCTTAATGTTAGTACCGGTAATTTTCCTTAAGGCCAAGTTGAAAATATCATTTTGTAAACCTTTCCAACCGACATGTAAGGCAGCAATTGATGATTCTGTTTTAATTAGTACAGGCATGCAATCAGCCGTTTTAACAACTAATGATATATTTTTTGTTGACGTAACCAGTCCATCAGAAGAAAAAATACCTTCTGTCTCAATATACTCAATCTTATTACTGTGAGTTTGATTCATCTGAGCAACATCAAGGAGCATTTCACCTGACGGTTTTTGGCTCCTTAAAATGTCAGCTAGATCATTTCCATCAATTTTGTTACTAAAGTAACTTTGTTCAATAAGCGAAGACTCAATCATCCCTTGATAAAGTCAGGAAGACCGTCACCCCCGGAGTCTTGATTTTCATCAAAATCTTTTGGCTTTCTTGTTGGTCTAGGCCCAAATCCGGCAGCAACTACGGTTACTTCAACAGCATCACCCAAGGTTTCATCCACTGTGTGTCCAAATATAATTTCAGCATTGTCATCTGCACGTTCTGTAATTACTCTTGCAGCTTCATTCACCTCTTGAAGTTTTAAGTCTTCAGATCCTGCTATTGTAATCAAAACACCTTCAGCACCGTCCATATTTGCTTCTAGTAGTGGCGAAGATATTGCAGCTTGTGCAGCATTTGGAGCTCTTTGTTCTCCTGTGGATCTACCTATACCAAGAACTGCGTTTCCTGCATCTTTTAGTATTGTTCTAACATCTGCAAAGTCAACATTTATAACACCTGGATTTGTTATTAGACCAGTAATGCCTTTAACACCATTAGCTAAGATTTCATCAGATTTAATGTAAGCTTCGCTTACTTTTATATCCTTATCACTTATTTGTAATAACCTATCGTTAGGAATTACAATTAAAGTATCTACTACATCTCTTAAAGCCTGGATTCCCTCTTCAGCCTGAACAGATCTTCTTCTTCCTTCAAAACCAAAAGGTCGAGTTACAACACCAACAGTTAACGCACCCAATTCATGTGCAATATTTGCGATTACTGGTGAAGCTCCAGTACCAGTTCCGCCACCTTCACCAGCAGCAATAAATACCATATCCGAACCTTTAAGTGCTTCAATAATTAATTCTTCAGAATCAATAGCAGCTTGTCTACCAACCTCAGGATTAGCACCTGCTCCAAGACCTCTAGTTGATTTTCTACCAAGATCAAGTTTCATATCAGCTTTGGAGCCAAGTAGGCTTTGTGCGTCTGTATTACAAGCTACAAAATCTACTCCGCCAATATTCATTTTCATCATTCGATTGACAGCATTTGTACCACCGCCGCCAACACCCATGACTTTGATTACAGCTGTGTAATTTTTAGGTCTCATGTTTAAATTAACTCCTTTTTGTTTAGTATTTTTTTTATTTTGTTTCATTAAAATCCTTTTTCAAAAAAAGAATATCATTAATACCGTCTTAAACAAATATATATTTTATATTTTATCTAGACCTATAGTTTAGGTTTAGATTAATTACAATTCTCGATTGTTGATTCTGATGTTAAAAATCTAACTGTACCATCACAACTATTATCAGAGAGGTAAGCTCCAAGTATTGAAGCTTTCTTCCCTAGGTCAACAGCATCTCCTAATTGAAAAGTAGTCTTGCCGTAATAAGCGTTGAATGCTTCACCATCATATTTGATCTGTAAAGACTGTTTGGTGTATTGATAATTATCCAGTGTCTTAAACAGGGAGATCAATTCACCATTAAAACCACTATCGACTGGCCCATTTTCAATCTTGACTATTGGTAATGTGTTTTCAATTGTTGGAGCACTTACTACATATGAATTTTCATATAATATGGTGTATGTTTCAATCGACGCCCTTAAATCTATTATGTTTGCCAGTTGTTGGTATAAGTTAACCGAAATAATAAGCTTATTTGGTAATCTTTTAGTTATGTTTAAATTTTTAATATCAGGATTGTCATCATAAATCTGCTGAAAAGAATTTTCGTCAACAAACCAAATAGATTTTCCATATAATAAATTTAAACTTTCCATAGCAAGTTGATCTTCCATTGAATACTCTATTTCAGAAACACGAAATTTTTGAGATGAGCTATTCATAATTATTAAGGAAGTAGCTAATGTTATAAAGGCAAAAATTATGAATGATTTAAAAAAGCGAATTTGATTTAAGTTGAACTCGTTCATGTTTAATTGAATTTACCTGCGAATATTATCTCTTCCGTTAAGGAAATATCAAATTTTTGACGAACTATGCCTTTTACGTATTTCACTAATTCATACAAAGACTGAGCTTTTGAATCTTTCTGAGCTACAAAAAAATTAGCATGTTTTTGACTCACTTCTACCCCTCCTATTGAGAAGCCTTTAAGACCAGCTTTTTCGATGAGGTAACCAGCTGATCCGTTTTTGGGATTCTTGAATACACTACCAGCATTGTATATTGCTGGAGGTTGTGTTTTTTTTCTACGATTAAGATATTCACTTATTTGACTTTGGATTACAATAGGATCGCCTTTTTCTACTATAAAATCTACAGAAACGACCATTTTACTATCTAGATTTTTTGCAGTTCTATATGAAAACTCAAAAAAGTCTTTACTTTCTGATTCAATTTTATTCGTTTCAAAATTGTAAAAAGTTACTGATTCTATATGATCAGAAAACTCATATCCATACGCCCCAGCATTCATCTGAACAGCACCGCCAACTGATCCTGGAATGCCAATCAGCCACTCAAGGCTACTAATTGAGTTATCTTTTGAAAATCGTGCAATATCAGGAAGGTAAGTAGAAGCACCCAGACTCAAAATATTCTTTTCTATATTTAATTCAATAAAATTAAAATCTGGTTTAATAATAGTGCCTTCATAACCTGCATCTGAAAAGACTATATTTGAACCCTTTCCAAGTATTAATAAGTCTTTATTTCGGGTGTCCAACTTCATATTCTCTAACTGTTTTAATGAATTAATTTCAAAAAAGTTATGACAGTAACCACCAAATTTATAGGTTGTAACTTCTGAAAGTTTTACGCTAGTTTTTTTCATCTAAATACTTCAATATCTGTGGTCCTAATAGTGTAATATCGCCAGCACCTATTGTGAGGACTGCGTCACCACTATTAACCTTACCTCTTAAATAACTTGGTACAGCCCTCATAGACTTGATGTATTTAATATTCTTATCCTCGAGATTTTTACTCGAAACTCCTGGGATAGGTAACTCACCAGATGGATAGATATCAACAACAATTGCCTCGTCCGCTTTGAATAATGACATTTTGAATTTATCTAAATGTTCTTGTGTTCTCGTATATCGGTGGGGTTGAAATACTACATATAACTTGCCTTTAACGTGACTTTTTAGCGCAGTAATTGTCGCATCAATCTCAGTAGGATGGTGACCGTAGTCATCATAAATACTTATGCCAGAAGTAGACCCAAGAAACTCTGCTCTTCGTCTTACACCAGAAAAGTGTTTAATAGCTAGAAGTGAATCCTCAATGGAGATTCCATTTAAATAAGCAATACAAATGGCTCCAGCAATATTTGATTTAAAATGATCTCCAATCATACTTGTTTCAATTTGGAAGTTTGTACCCTCATGTGAAATAACGCCAGAGTTTATAATTGTAATTTCAGATTCATCTGAAGATGAATAACTATAAATCTTTTTAGATAGTTTTAACTTTTTTAATTCCAAATTATCTAAATTTAAAACTACATTATTACTTGTATTCTCAATAACATTTTTAAACGCATTAATTAAATTCTCAAAATTTAAGTAGTAATCTAGGTGATCCTCATCTATGTTAGTGACTAATAAATCATCTATATGTAAACTGTTAAAAGTATCGAATGCTTCATCTGCTTCTAAAATTAACACTTTATTATCAGATCCATAGTGTCCCCCGATTCCATTAAAAGAAGTGACACCCCCAAAAATATACGAAACATTGCGTTTATTGTAATGAAATATATGTGCAAGTAAGGCTGTTGTAGAGGTCTTTCCATGGGTTCCAGTTACTCCGATAACATAATTATCTCTAGTTAGTTCCTGAAGAAACTCCGGACGAGAGAGTACGTTTTTACTTTCAGTATTTGAAGATAAATTAGTTTTAGTTAAATTAAACGCAGTTGAGTAAATATATAAAGTATCTTTGTCATATGTTATCTCCTCAAGGTCAAAGTCGATGTTAATACTCTCTTGTTCAAGAGTATTTGTTATATAAGATTTTCTTTGATCATACCCTCCTACATTAAATCCTGCTTGGGACATGTATTTTGCTATTGAACTCATGCCAGTGCCACCAATACCCAAAATGTATACATTTTTATAACTATTCATAATTACTTTCGCTGATAATTTTAAATATATCATCATTTCCAACCTTGATTTGATACGATGTAAAGTTTTCATCCAAGTAGGAAAATTTATATTTACAAATATTGTGTATTAATTCAGAAAATTCCTTGTATTCAACTACTACTTTAGCATTTCCATTTTTTTCAAGATAGTTAGCATTAAGAGTCTGATGGCTTGCAGTGGTTCCATGTTTGAATGGAATTAACAACTGAGGAATATTTAGATACGCTGCTTCTAATATTCCACCACCAGCTCTGGAAATTTGGAAATCAACAGATTGATAGTAATCATTCATGTCATAGAAAAACTCAACTTGACGATAAAAAGATTTATCAAACTTAATAGTATTAGCTTTCATTGGTCCTGTAATATGAAGAAACTCTACGTCATAGTTATCAAATTCTTCAATAAATTTATAAATATATTGGTTTATTTCTTCTGAACCTTGACTTCCACCTTGTATCCCAATAGTAAAGTTTCTGTTTGTATTTTTTTCGATCACTTTTTTGGTATCTATATTTAAAATAGGACCAGTAAAAATAGTATTTTTTCTATTTAAATTTTTTGTTTCAGGGAATGATTCAAAAACAGTACTTGGAAAATATGATGCTACCCTATTGCCAAGGCCAGCATATTGATTTTGCTCTTGAATGTAAAACTCCGAACGAAGTATCAAACTTATTAGTGCTGCATATGGAGCAATATATGCACCGGTAGTTAATACTGTATTTATTTTTTCAGTTTTAAGTTCCTTGTAAACCTCCCATATTGTCCTGATGAACTGACCAATATTAACTAAGTATCCAAATATCCCTCTAGTGGATATATAAAATTCTTTTTGAATAATCTCGACAGTCATGTCTTCGAAGTACTTAACCCCTCTTTTATCTGAAACGATGATGATATCTTCCTCGGGTACACCAGATTCCAATAATCTTTTTATTAGATTTTTAGCCGGAAAAATATGACCGCCTGTACCTACACAAAAAAAACAATATCTTTTATTCATTGTATAACGTTTCATTATGCGCCAAAGATAGTCCAATAAAAATTGAAACCATTGCAGTTCCTCCATACGAAATGAAAGGGAGTACTATCCCTGTAATTGGAAGAAGTCCAACAGCACCTCCAAGATTGATGATGGTTTGTAAACCAACCCAGGTTCCAAGTCCAACTAGTATTAGTTTTTTAAAACTATTGTCTGTTGTTAAAGCCATGCCATAGAAAGATATTATTAAAATTAAAAATATTATTGTAAGTATTAATATACCAATAAATCCATATTCTTCACCAGTAATAGAAACAATAAAATCAGTATATGCGTTTGGCAGCATCCCCCACCTAGCTCTAGATGTACCTGGCCCTAGTCCGGTCAGTCCTCCAGAACTAATTGCAATCCAACTTTGATTTAGCTGAAAACAATCTCCAAGTAAATCAACACCTTCTTGACATTTACCAGTTATAAAAGTTTCAATTCTCTGACGTCTGTAATCTGAAGCATTTGCGAATAAATAAAGAGGAAATACTGATAGCGATAATATTGCTGCTGGATATCTTGCTTTGATATCTGAAAATACGATCTGAACAAAAAAAATGCCTAATATTGTTAATGTTGTTCCATAATCGGGTTCTAAATAAATTAAGAAACAACAGACAATTGGTAACAGTATTGCGCGTTGTAAATAGTACCTATGAGAGTGTTCATTTTTTAATTCAGATAATTTATGGGCAACCCATAAAATAATTATTGGTTTTGCAAACTCACTTGGCTGAAAATATACGGGCCCTAAGTCTATCCATCTCCTACTTCCGCCAACTACTACCCCATATGCAAGTACTAAAAAAAGTGAAAGTGTTATAAGAACTATAAAAGTGTTAGAAAATTTTAAAATGAATTTATATGAGAGGCTTTTCACTAAGTTGAAAATAATTATTCCAATTACCAAAGAGGCCACGTGACGCTTAATAAAATAAAAATTATCGTCGTATTGATTTAGACCTTGTACTGAAGAAGCTGATATTTGTAAAAGTAGACCGAATGTAACTAGAAACCAAATTGCGTATAAATTCATTTTCTTAAAAAAAGTATTACTAATATTAATCATTTTGAAGCCCCATGCTTAATATTATATTTTTGAAATAATCGCCTCTTATTTTATAATTTTCGAAGTCATTAAAACTCGACCCACCACAGGAAAATAAAACTATCTGATTACTACTTATCATTGATGATAATAATTTTTTCAATTGGTAAATATCATCTATATAAATGATATCAGCTTTATGACTACCAAGATTAACATTCATACCCTTTGGAATTATTATATGTTTAAAAGTTGGGTCAATATTTAACTTATTTTGCACTGTTTCCTTTGTGATGCCATGAAGTATTAAAATACCTTCCTCATCACAGCCGGAAAATAGCTTACTTCCTTCAGATACAGCATGATAATTTGTTGCTTTAGAATCATTAATAAATGTAAGATTTTTACCCTTAACCCTCAAGAACTGTTCCATTCTATGTTCGTAGTTCATTTCGTTATATTTTATATAATCAATAAATCTTTCATACAAAACCCTTCCACCAATTTTCTTTACTGTTTCGGAGAGAGCTGATAGTAGTTCCTTATGAATTTTTATATTATGATTATTTAAATTGGCATCATCAGAAAGGTTTTTTTCGATTACTCCATAATTGGATCCAATTATTTTTCTATCCATTTTTTTATTAGTTAAAAAACTTAATATTTTTACCTTTGAATTTGCATAGTTCTCAATATTTTGATGCCAATCAATATGATCTGGGAAAATATTAAGAATGACTGCTAAATCAAGATTTAAAATATTTGTGTAATGTAGCTGGTAACTAGAAAGCTCTAGAACCAAATACTCATATTTATTTTCTAAGATTTCTAGAGGAGACACTCCTATGTTGCCAGCAGAAAAAGAGGTAATACCATTAATATTTAAAAATTTAACAAGTTCACTTACAAAAGTTGTTTTACCATTTGTTCCTGTAACACCAATAACCTTACCGGTATAGTTCATAGCAAAAATGTCAATATCTGTCTTAATTGGAACTTTTTTATCCAGAAATTGTTGTACAAGATGATGATCTGGTCTTAACCCAGGTGAGATTATTACCTCGTCAATAGAATCTAAATATGTTTTATTGAAGATTTTCGAGTTTTCTACTTTCTTGAGCTCACTGTCGTCATCATCGTGTATAAGATAGTCAGCACCTATTTTGTTTAAATAATTTTCTACTGATTTTCCAGTTACACCATAACCAAGAATTAAATATTTCAATTAGTTACCAAATAAAACCCAGTCACCATAGAAGAGACCGAGCGCTATCACAACAAAGATTCCGTTAACTATCCAAAATCTAACTATTATTGTAGTTTCAGCCCAATTGTTCATCTCAAAGTGGTGATGTAAAGGAGCCATCTTAAAAACCCTTGTTCCACGAATCTTAAATGATGCTACTTGAATAATTACTGACAAAGCCTCTACTACATACAACATACAAATAAAAAATATGAGTGCATCTGCGCCAATTGCGAAAAAAATAATTGGAAACATGGCCCCAATGAAATGTGATCCAACATCTCCCATTATTATTTTTGCAGGATTTGTATTCCACCATAAGAAACCAAGACACGACCCTGCTATTGATGAGACTAAAATTGACAAATCTAATGAAAGAAAAGCATCGTTCATAAAATTCGTATAGTAATTCTGATGTCTAAATATCCAGAAGGTCATAACTAGAACTCCGCCAAATGAAACAGTTGAAGTACCTGCAACTAATCCATCTAAACCATCAGTTAAGTTAACGGCGTTTGTAAAGCCAACGATAAAAAGTACAATTATAAACCACTTAGCAATACCTATATCAACTCCAAAACCACTAAAAAGGTAGAGAGTGGTACTTAAATCCCAAGTGTAAAAATAATAACTAATTATTGATGCAACAATAATCTGCAAAATTATTTTGTTTTTAGCATTTAGGCCTAAATTTCTACCTTGTTGGACTTTTAAGAAATCATCTATAAACCCTACTGATGCCATTAAAGTTCCAAATAGTAATAGAGAAAGTACTTCCGGGACTATATAATCAATCTCCACTTTAAATCCTTGACCAATTGTCCAAAAATTAATATGTGCAATTAAAAAACCAAAAAAAGTACCAGCAGCAATAAAAACTCCTCCCATGGTTGGTGTCCCTTTTTTGTGGTCATGAAAATTTAGCTCTTCTTGAATTGACTGTCCTATATTTTTTGATTTAAATAAATTAGTACCTATTGCAGTAAATAATAAAACAAATAAGAAACTCAATCCTCCAGAAACTATTGTTGCTATCATTTCATATCTTTAATTAAATTACTTATCATTACAGAATCATCGAAATCTACAAACCCCTTGTTAAGTTCTTGTTTACTTTCATGTCCTTTACCTAATACTAATAGAACAGATTTACCCAGAAGTGAATCCAGACCTTTCTTTAAAGCTGCCTTTCTATCTAGAACAATCTCTACTTTTTTATTTAAATCTACTCCTTCAAGAATTTCTTTTGCGATTGTCATTGGATCTTCTTTTCTGGGATTGTCATTTGTAATGATTATCTGATCAGCTTTGTTAGCGGCTTTTCCCATATTCACTCTTTTGTATGAATCCCTGTTTCCCCCCGCTCCAAAGACAATAATAATTTTTTCATATTTTTCTAGAACTACTTCTATTGCTTTATCTATTGCTTCGGGTGTATGTGCGTAATCAACATAAACATCATTATCTAAATAAGTAAATTTTTCAAATCTACCTTTTGGATTTTTAATATTAACGGTTTCTAATAGAATTCTATCTATCGATAATGTATCTGAAAAGTGCGCCATACCAACAGCTAATAAATAATTCATTTCACAATTAGGACCTATAAATGGAAGTATTACGCTGTAATCGTGATTATCAATCTTAAAGCTGACAAGAGTATTGCTTTCAGAACTTTTTATTTCCTTAATGAACATATCATTTTCTTTTTTAAAACCAATACTCCACGATTCTCCATTAACCTCTTTGTTCAGTCTTGTACCCCAATCTTCGTCTATGAATACATACTGTTTAGAAAGATTTTTATTAAATAGTTTTTTCTTAGCATCAAAATAAGTGTCAATATTGTCGTGGTAGTCAAAGTGATCCTGTGAAAGGTTTGTAAATCCTGAAACTAAGAATTTCATTCCTTTAAGTCGATTTTGGTCTAATGCATGTGAGGAGACTTCTAAAACTATATTATTAATATGCGTATATTCTTTTTTTCTCAATAATTTAAATATGTTAAAAAGCTTTGGTGTTGTAAGGTGTTCCTCTTTCGTTATGTCCTTGAATAAATAGTCCTCTGTTGTTCCTATAAAGAGAGAGTCCTCACCTAGTAGCTGGTTGAGATAATATCCAGTGGTAGTTTTGCCATTAGTGCCTGTGAGTCCGAAAAAGTTTTTATCCACATATTCTGGGTACATTTTTTTTATGACATGATTAAACACATCTTCATAATTTTCGAATTTAACAACCTTTTCAGATTCAATATCACAATTTATAGAAGTAATTATTAATTTAGCTTTTTTATTAATAGCTTCAGTCACATATTTATTTAATTTTGTTCTATTGTTTAAATTAATAATTAAAACACAGTCTTCAAACACATCAAGAGTACTATTTACTAAATTATCAAGATTTATATCCAAATCATTGAAAATTTGAATTTCTTTAGAAATATCCATCATTCACCTGGAACTAGATAACTCACGATAGTTTTAAAAATCGGAGCAGCTGTAGAACCTCCTGTAACATATTCAGAACGTGGAGAAATTTCAGCACCCCATAGTAAAACAGATCCAACTACAGGTCCTTCATCAGTTTCGATAAATCCAGTAAAAGATGTATTGAATCTAGAATTTGAATAACCAATCCCTTCGATGTGTGTCCTACTTGTACCTGTCTTACCGCCGATTGTATAATTATCCATTCTTAGGGACTTACCCGTACCATTTTTTCCCTCGACTACATTAATTAATAATTCTTTGAGCTTCATTGCTGTTGATTCTGAAATAATCTCAGTTGAACTTTTATTATTACTTATTCCTCTAGTCAAAGTTAAGTCTACATTTTTTCCACCATTAGCAATAATGCTATAAGCTTTTACCATTTGATATTGAGAAACATCAATTGAGTATCCTATTGAAAGTGAGCTTAGACATGTTTTACAAGTATTATATTCCGTAAAGCCTCCCCTAGTTTCACCAGATAATTCAACTCCGGTTTTTTCAGAAAAGCCAAACTTTTTTAAAAATTCTTCAATATCATTTATATCTGAACTTTGAGTTGCAAGAATTGTTCCAACGTTTGATGATCTCTCAATTATTTCCTTTACAGATAAAATATATTTCTCGTGCTTAAGAAAGTCATGAAAGCAACCTTTATCCTTTCCTTTGTAATTTATAGCACATGAACCATTGATAATTTCAATTTGATCCTCAACTTCAAATGTTGTTGTTGCTTGAATTAGGTTGTTTTCTATTGCTGAGCCAATTGTGAAGATTTTTAGTGCTGATCCAGGTTCATAATTAGCTCTTCCGCTAATGAGATTTATATTAAAATTTTCAGTTTCAGGGGATTTTTTTTCTGCAGAGATAATGATCTCCCCACTGAGAGCATTAGCAAATACAACTGAACAATTGTATGCTTTTGTTTCGGTTAATGCTTGTGCGCAAAGATTCTCACTTAAATACTGTAGATCACCATCTATAGAAAGTATTATGTCATCACCATGGACAGGTTGTATTGTACTTATTTCTCCTTGAGGAATAATCGATCCATTAGGGGCAGCCTCATATCTTAACTCTCCATTTCTACCAGTAAGTAAAGTGTCGTAATATAGCTCAAGACCCTCGATTCCGTTATTGTCTGGGTCTACTCTTCCAACAATATTCTGAAGCGAATTCGAGTGTAATATTCTTTTAGACGATAACTCCGGGTAAAGGCCCTTATAGTTCCAACTTTTAATTTCTTTTCCTATTTCAAAATCAACATTTCTTTTAATATAAAAATATGAATTTCTAGATTCAAGCTCACTTAAAATTTTATTTTCTTCCATGTCTAAAAATAATGAAAGTACTTCAGATAGTTCTTCTTTCTCTGAGACCTCATTTGGTCGGATACCAATATTATAAGACTGGACACTACTAGAGATAACATTAAGGTTTCTGTCGTAAATAGATCCTCTTGCTGCTTCTAAAACCTCTACTTTTTCTCTATATGACAAAGCTTGGTTCTGAAAATATTCAGATTTGGAAAATTGAAGATCGTAAACAGTTGATATAAAAAGTGCTGCACCAGTTAGGAAAGTTGCATTGACAAGTATGAATAATAGAATCTCCTTCACTTTTTTAAAGTTCATTTACCAAACCCTAAAACTGTTGTAGCATCTCTATTTTCAGACATAGATTTATACGGCGCAAATAAATCTCTGCTTGTTTGTTGGATATCTAGTCTGGTATATGCATTATTTTTAGAAAGTAAATCAATATTTTGTATTGAATAATTTTCAATATAGAGCACGTGGGTAGTTTGTTTTTCTCTCTCTAGTTCAATTATTTCAAGATTTAACTGATTAAGTTCTGAAGAAATGGAATTTATTTCTAAATTTAAATATAAATTAAAAATTACAGAAAATACAATTGCAATGAACGTACTACGAAAAATTAGTTTTCTACTCATAGCTTTATCACAGATCTCATAATTGCCGACTTTGATCGTGGGTTGGAAGATATCTCTTCTGGACTAGGTGTATATTTTTTCTTCTTTAAATAACGAAATTCTTGTTCTATATCACAGTTGCATATAGGAGCTTTTGGATCACAAATACAATCAATCGTTAAGTTTTGCATAAAATTTTTTACAATTTTATCTTCAAGTGAATGATAGGAAATACATATAATTGCACCATCAGTGCTGATATGTCCCTTTATGTCAGTTAAAGATTTTTTTATCTCCGATAACTCATCATTTACTTCAATCCTTAAACCTTGAAATATTCTTCTTATGGTTTTATTTGTGAATATTGGATTTTGTCGTGGAATTGCATCCTTAATTAAACTAACTAACTCGAAAGTTGTATTTACTGGTCGAAGCTCTACAATTTTCTCTGCTATTTTGAATGCATACTTCTCTTCGCTGTAATTATTGAACACATTCAATAACTCCTGTAATGTGTAATCGTTAATAACATCCTTGGCAGTTAAATGAGAATCTATATCCATTCTCATATCTAAATCTGCATTTTGCTGAAACGAAAAACCTCTTTCAGATTTATCAATTTGATGAGACGAAAGACCGAAATCATAAAAAATACCACTTATAGGTGTTGATTCAGTGTCAATTAGGTAGCGTGAGATTTCAGAAAAATTCAGTTTAATTACATTATCATCATTTTTTTTTGCTGCAATAGCTTCTGGGTCTCTATCGAAACCAAGTAAATCTAAATCCTTGTAATCTTTTAATGTTTGAAAATGTGAACCATAACCATAAGTAGCATCTATAAATAATCCTTTTGGGAGTGCCTTAACTATTGAAGTAACTTCTCCAACCATTACACCACTGTGTGGTAAATACTCTGCCCTGTTTGTATTCATACCCAGCTCTCTAGAACTGGCACCAATTGGAAAGTTGGGCGGAGTAAGGGTATTCCAATTTAGTTGTCTAGAGAGCTGGCTATGAACCTATCCTTTCACTTCATTTATATTCGCAAATGCATCGTCAGAGTCACTTTGAATTTTCTTCCATGTTTTGGTTGCCCAAATTTCAATAACTGGACCGGATCCCGTAACTGTTACGTCATCATTTTCTTTGATAGCGCTATAAGCTCTTAAGTTTTCAGGTATTTGTATTCTTCCAGCAGAATCGAGAGAGGAATCCACCGCACCAGAAAATAATGCTCTTCTTAACTGTCTTGAAGTTTTGTCAGTTGATGGCAGAGAAGCCATCTTCTCAGATTCTTGATTCCAGTTTTTCTTTGTCAGAATTTGTAAGCAGTTGTCGAGTCCCTTAGTAACTACACAGCCCTGTTGAAGCTCTTTCCTGAACTTAGAAGGTATAACGACTCTACCCTTCGAATCCATTGTATGTTTATATTCACCAAGGAACACTTTTCCGCCTTTCGTGCCTTGAACCACTCTGTGACATTATATGACACTTTATGACATCTTGCAACACAAAATGATAAAAAAATTATGTAAGGACTAAATACTCTTTCCAATCCGGGTCAGGATTGTTACCAATAATTGTTTTGATCCAAAAGTTTCCCTCAGGTATTTTTGGATTAATTTTAAGATTCAAACTAGTTTTATTCAATAATTTGTCTGCTTTTAAAAGATTACATTTTTTACAGCATGCAACTACATTACTCCATTCATGAGAACCACCCTTAGACTTTGGAATAATATGATCTATTGACTCAGCAGCATTACTACAGTATTGACAAGCATAAGAGTCCCGTATAAAAATATTTTCCCTATTTAGAGCTACTCTCCTCGCATATGGAGCTTTTACGAAATAAGTCAAAACAGCTACTTTTGGAATAGCAACAGATTGGCCAACAGATCTTAATTTTATATCGGATTCTTTAAGAACATTTATTTTTTTACTAAACAAAAGTGCAAGTGCTCGTTGCGGTGTAGCTAAAGAAAGTGGTTGAAAAGTAGAATTTAATATTAATGTCTTGTGAGTATTCATGTTACCCACGGTAAATAGCTCTCAGTGGATTAAGCTTGCATTTCTTGATTAATGACATCTTCTTCAACTTTAGTTAGTAAGTTTAAAAATCTTTCTTTATCAAGCTCAAATTTTGAGACATCTTCTTTTACTTCTTTAGCTATATCATCAATTGTTTCAAAGAATGCAAGTTGTCCAGACTTGAGTGCGTCAAAAACTTGGTCCTCTTCTACAGAGTATATTGTCTCCCCATCGGAAACTAACTTTATTTCTGACAGTTCAGAAATAAGATTTCCATTTTTAGATAAGTATTTCCATGCTCGCCTTACTCTTTGAATGCTCATTCCATTATCTAAGAGAGTTTTAACCACTCTTAGAGAGACTATGTCTCTGAATGAATAAAGTTTTGGAACACCGGGCTTGCCATTTGAAGACTGAATACTTGGTGAAACAAGTTTAACTTTGTCCCAATATCTTAATTGGTGCGATGTGCAACCAGTTAAATAACTCGCTTGCTTTGATGTAAAAGCATCTCTTTTCAAAACCTTACTCCTAAATAGTGATGTATATTAAATTTAATTAAATCTATTTAGTTTGTCTAGAAGTATCTTTATTTCTTATTACAGAATAAACCTGTTTAAAATTCCATTCGTTTATATTCTCTGCTTTGAGCAATGCTTTGGTGTTTCTAACGAAGACATATCCAGATACTGCCATCAATGCAAAGCCAACCATAGCAATAATCGGTTGTACGATGTAGCTTCCTAGCATTGTAAGTAATCCTAAAACAAATGTGCCAAAAGAAATAACAGATCTAGTTCTTGAAAAACTAGAAAGAGTTGATGTCTCTACTGTCTTAGCTAAATCCGGATCTTCTTTTGAAAGCTCCAGTTCAATCTGTTTTAATATTTCTTCTTCTTTTTTGTTTAATGCCATGTTTAGATTTTAATATAAATTGAAACTACCCTGTAATTATGAGCAATTTATTTTTAAGACATGGCGAGGTTCATAATGTTAAAAATATTATGTATGGCGATATTCCGGGATACCGATTAAGTCTAAATGGAATCGAACAAGCGAGGAATGCTGGAAAATTTATCAACGAAAACTTTAAAATAGATAAAATTATCACCTCCCCTATTTTAAGAGCAAGGGAAACTTCAAAACTTGTCTCTGAATTTTTAAAAGTTAGAATTGATATTTCTTATAATCTTTACGAATGGAGTGGAGTAACGGGTTGGTTGGGTACAACTTTTGATGAATTCTCTAAAACTAAGGACTACCCGAAATACTTAAATAATCCGCTTGAGGTTGAAAATACAACTGAAGATTTACAGATTGTTTTCGAAAGAGTTAATGTTGTTTTTGAAAACTTCAATAACACATTATTTGTTTCTCATCAAGATACGATCAGAGCTTTTACGTACTACAAAACTAAATCTAGTGTTTTCAATGAAAATAAACCCATGCATTGTGGAATACAAGAAATTAAAAATGGTGAACTATTAACTCATAATTATTGAGACATCGTCAGAAGATAGTACAACAAAGTTAACGCTCCACCAAAAAACAATGAGAAACTAGAAATTCCAACCACAGGTTCAAGAAATTTAAAGAACTTAGATCTAAATATTTCTAAGTAGTTTTCAACTACAAACCTACTAAAAATAAATGCACCAAAACCCGCAACTATAAAATAAACAAAGCTCAATAATGTGATCCAAGGATTAACAATAACCATATTAAGCTAAACTTAATATCCTTATGAAATTTAGCAACAGATCTAAAATAATTGTTTATCTTCTGACAACCTTTTTAGCTAGCTATATCGGCTACGTTTTAGGTAATGCCTTTTGTGCATCTGATTGTTTAACAGATATTTTATTAAATGTATTAATTTCAAATTCTGTTGCACTAGGTGGAGTTTTCGTTTTAGTTAATTTATCTGAAAAATCAATAACTGAATGGAATCAGATGTCAATGGAAGAAGAATAGTTAATAGCTTCAACTATAGAATCTACTTCATTAATCCTGACGTCTTTATGGAAAACTAATCTAATAATATCTTTTTTGATAAATCCAGAAATTATATTATTTTCTTCCAGTTTTTTTCTGAATATTTCAGCACTATCAGGTGTGTCAAATGAAAAAAATAACATATTAGTTCCTTTATAGGTGGCAGTATGAAAAGACCTATTATCTTTTTCAATTGAATTGTTTACATCAGATGCTTTCTTATGGTCTTCGAGAAGATGATCTCTATTCTCTATTGCATATTGTGCCGCAGAAGCAATAATACCTACTTGCCTCATCCCCCCTCCTAGTTTTTTTCTATACTCCCTAGCTTCATTAATAAAATTTTTATCTCCCATAAGCATTGAGCCAATAGGCGCACCCAGTCCCTTTGAAAAACAAAAAGTTAAACTGTCGCAATATTTTCCATATTCTATAGATTGAGGTTCCGTGAGTATCGCATGCCAAATTCTTGCACCATCCATGTGAAATTTCAATCCATTAGATTTAGAGATTTCAGATAAAGTTTTAATGTGTTCAAAAGGAAGTATGCTTCCACCTGAAGCAAGGTGAGTATTTTCTGAAGCCAAAACTTTTATTAGCGGCTTGTTAATTTTAGACTCCTTTATTGTTTCTGACAGGCTGTCAAGGTCATAAACTCCACTAGTACTCTCAATGTCTCTAAATTGTGTTCTAGACAAGAAGGCTGCGGCACCATGCTCATAATTTTTAATATGTGAATCTTTTGTAGTTATCACTTCTTCACCGGGATTACTGTGAATTAATAAGGAGATTTGATTTCCCATTAAACCTGAAGTTACAAAAAGACCACTTTCGAATCCCATTAGGTCAGAGCAGTACTCTTCAAGATTGTTTACAGTAGGATCCTCTTTATATTCATCATCTCCTAGTTCAGCCTCTAATACTTTTTGTAACATTTCTTTAGAAGGCTTTGTAACGGTGTCTGAGCGTAAATCAATCATGGCTATATTTTATCATCAAAAAAAATTTGCATGTTTTTCATAGCTTGTCTAATCCTTTGTTTGTTTTCAACGAGGGCAATCCTAATAAAACCCTCCCCTTCACTTCCAAACCCAATTCCTGGCGATATTGCGACATTGGATGTTTTAAGAATTTCTAATGAAAAGTCCATTGATTTTTTTTCATAAAAATCTGGAATCTTTGCCCATACAAACATAGTTGCATCGGAAGCATATACACTGAAACCAAATGCTTCAAGATTTTCGACTACTAGTAGTCTTCTCTCTTTATATGTTTTAGAAACTTCTAACGGATAAGAGTCTAAATCATTAATTGCAACAGCAGACGCAATTTGAATTGGTTGAAACGTTCCATAATCAATGTATGATTTTAATTTTGTTAAGCTTTGAATTGCTTCTTTATTACCCAGTGCAAACCCTACTCTCCATCCAGCCATAGAGTATCCCTTTGTTAGTGAATAAAGTTCAACAGAGTGTGAAAATTCCTTATCTGAATTGAGAAGTGATGGTGGTCTTTGTCCCTCAAAAAAAACATCAGAATAAGCAAAATCATTTACTATAAGAAAATCATGAGTTCGTGCTAAAAAAACTAGTCTGTCATAAAATTCTTGAGTAACAGTCAATGTTGTTGGATTATGAGGAAAAGATATTAAAACAACCTTAACTTTTTTGGTATTTAAAATTTCTGTCAAATCATTCAAAAACTGATCTACATCTAGACATTTTATCTTGATGGGAGTTCCTCCAGCTATTAAAGGAGCAAAGTGGTGTATTGGATAACTTGGATCAGGTATGACTATATTGTCCCCCTTATCTAATACAGACATAAGAAGATGGGTTAAACCTTCTTTACTTCCTATAGTGTTTACAATATTATCTTCTTCATGTAAATCAATGTCATAAATTCTTTTGTATCGGTTTTTCATTGCACTTCTCAGACCAAGTATTCCTTTAGAGACTGAGTATTTATGATTTTTTTTATTTTGAGCGGATTCAATAAGTTTGTCTACAACTAAAGAATGGGTTGGGATATCAGGATTTCCATAACCTAGATCTATGACATCTCTACCATTTTTTCTTGCTTCAAGCTTTTGTGTATTAATTTTATTAAATAAATATTCAGGAAAATCATTAATCAGATTATTTGAGAAATTTGTCATAAAAGAATCATATCTATCTGTGAATAAAAATTCTTTATATTGGAATCTTTTAGTACCAATATTTGCTCAAAAATAGTAAATGGGTTCTCATTAATTTTTTGGATATTTTGACAATGACTTAATCTTCCCAGAGTTGGCTTATTCTTATCAATATTTTCATAGATTGAAATCAATTTTTTTTCATCCCCAAACCATTGATTTACACCTACTGAATACTTTTTGATAAGATCTATCTTTTTTTGCGAAGTACCTCCAATAAATAAATTATTTCCATCTATTGAGAACGTATACTTATTTATTAGGTCATTAATTATGTAATCTAGGTTATTAGAGTACTTAATTCTATTTTCTTCATACCTATTATCCCCTGTGCCCAGTCCAAGTCTAAAGTTTTTAATTTCTAGCATGGGGTTAATGTATTCAGAAAAAAGCGCGTCAATCTTTCGTACATTTATATTCAAAACACATACCCCCAAATTGAATGAATAATTAGTATTCTCATGAATCACTGAAAGCCCTTTTTTAATGCTGTACATAGATTTTTTTTCATCCGAGGGATTAATAGAGTGATCAAAAAGGTATATGTTTTTAATATTTTTATTTGCCAAATAATCAAGTTTATTATTAAAACCATCTTCGAAAAAACTACCTGGTAGTAGTACTGAAATTTCTTTACTCATGCTGGGCTAAAAGAGCAGCTCCAATTATTCCTGAGTCAGATTGAAAATTACTTATTTTTATATCTGGAAAAACTCTTCCTTTAAATTCAAAATTATTATGAATATTTTGTTGTATTAAATTCACTAAATCGTATGCTTCTTCTGACATTGATCCACCAAGTATGAACAATTCATTATTAAATATTTCGAATATTGAGACCAAGCCTCTTGAAATATATTTTATGATCCTATCTCTTGCTAATATTTGAACCGAGGTTAATCTAACTTTTTCGTCAAATAAAATAGATCCTACTTTTCTCTGCTGGAACAAAATTGCTAATTCTGAATCTGGTTCTTTGAGTGACAGCTCATTACAAACTTCAGTCCATTTCTTAGCAGAAACAATTGCCTCTAAACACCCGTTTTTCCCACAGTTACAAATAATTTCAATATTATCAGAGATTAACATATGACCCAGCTCACCAGCATTGCTGTTTCCTCTTAAAAGCTTTCCATCATTTATAATGCCTCCACCAATACCAGTTCCAAAAGTAAGCATTATTAAATTTGTTTTCTTATCTCTATAATTCAAATGATATTCTGCATATGCTGCGACATTTCCATCGTTATCAATTAAAAAATTTGAATGACTGAAGTTATTTATTTTTTTAAAATCGATTTTGTATTTTATATTTGTTCCATAAAGGTACATTGCATTTTGTTTATCTATGAAACCCGGCATTGCAACTGAAATTTTATCGAATTTCATCTTATTTTTAGAAGTAATTGAATTAATTATTTCTAAAAAGCTGTCTTCATTGCTAGGTGTATGGATGCTATCTTTAAATTTAATTTCCGAATGTTCATTGACGATCCCATATTTAATTGATGTTCCACCAACGTCAAATGACAAGATATTCATACTATCAAAGATGATAATTCTAAATAGTTGCTATTTGCACGGAAATAACCAACATTTAAGCATTCTGTATGTCCCAATCGCCATTTAGATGCTTGTGGTTGGTGAACATCGCCAAATATAGAATATTTTGGTTTTGTGTCTAATATATAATTTCTTAAACTTTCCCAGCCCTGCTCTTTTTTATTAGTTATTACATCTGTGATTAACTCTTTTACGTATGGTGGAGCATGAGTGCAAATTATGTCTACTTCTCCTAGTTGTTTTAGCTTTGAAGAAAATAATTCTTCAGAAATTTCACCGCGTGCTTTAATTGGAGTAGGAACTCCTCCTCCTGCAAAGCCTATTTTGAAATTCTTATAGTTGATGACTTCTCCATCTACATATTTGACGTTACTAGTCATAGTTTCTTTCATAATTTTTTCCGAGTCAACATTCCCTGGAATTATTAATATTTCATATTTGAGTAATACCTTAAAAACTTCTTGGTATTGTTTATAAATTGCCTCTTCTAATCTTAGTTGTACACCTTCTTTGTCTCTCTCAAACATTGAAGACCAGAGTTTTTTTCTTTCTTTAAAGTTATGATCTTTTCTTAACTGAATAAGTTGACCAACAATATCTTTCCCGAAAACATCTTGAGCAATACCCTCACCATTCCTATAGTCAATCCAGTTGATTAAATCACCCAATATAACAACGGGTTCATTTAGCTTTGGAAGATTTTTTAGAGAATCTAATCCATGGTGAACGTCAGAGATGAATAGCATTCAGTTAACCTGTCACAGCACCTTTATCTGCCCCATGTACCAGCTTTGAATACTTGTTTAAAACACCTGATGTGTACCTTGGCGTAGGTGGAGTGTATTTACTTCTTCTAATTTTTATTTCTTCATCATCGATATTTATATTTAATTCCCTTTTAGCTAAGTTAAGTTCGATCTCATCACCATTCTCACAAATTGAGATTGGTCCACCTTCAACACTTTCTGGAGTTACATGTCCAATGCATAATCCAGTAGTTCCCCCAGAAAATCTTCCATCCGTAATTAGCAGCACATCTTTTCCAAGACCTGCACCTTTTATTGCTGCAGTAATTTGTAACATTTCTCTCATTCCAGGACCTCCTTTGGGCCCTTCATTCCTGATTACAACTACTTCACCTTTTTTAATAAGATTATTGAATAGTGCTTCTAAAGCTTCCTGCTCACTATCAAAAACATTGGCAGGTCCCTTGAAAGTATCAATTTCAATCCCGGCTACTTTAACAACAGAGCCATTTGGAGATAAGCTTCCATTTAATATAGCTATACCTCCTTCTTTTGAAATTGGATTATCTGGAAAAGAAACTACATCTTGATTTTTAGGTATCTCAATATTTTCAAGATTTTCTCCAACTGTATTTCCCGTTACAGTAAGACAGTTGCCATCAATAAGATCATTTTCTAAAAGGATCTTGGAGACCACAGGAACTCCACCAATATTATCTAAATCAACCATGTGATACTTACCAAATGGTTTCATATCTGCAATGTGTGGAACAGTTCTTCCAAGCTGATCAAAGGTACCTAATGTTAGGTCAACCTTTGCTTCATGCGCAATAGCCATTAGATGCAATACAGCATTAGTACTGCCTCCAAGTGCCAGAACAGTTGTTACTGCATTCTTAAATGCATTCAAAGTCATAATATCTCTTGGCTTAATATCATTTTTGAGAAGATAGTTTAACTGCTTACCTGTCTTTTCAGCTTCGATACGTAAACGTGCATCTTCTGCTGGAAGTGATGCTGTGCCGGGTAAACTCATTCCGATAGCTTCACCCACTGATGCCATTGTGTTCGCAGTAAACATGCCTGCACAAGAACCTTGACCAGGACAAGCTGCACACTCAATTTCATACAATTCGTCTTCAGTTATTAGACCCTTTTCCATAGCTCCTATGCCCTCAAATACATCTACAATTGAGATATCTTTACCTTTATAAGAACCAGGGAGACTACTTCCGCCATATAAAAATATTGCTGGTCTATTTATTCTTGCAGCAGCCATTAGCATCCCTGGAAGAGATTTATCACAGCCCGCAATAGTAACCATGCCATCAAATCTTTCAGCATGCATTACTAATTCCACAGAATCAGTAATAACCTCACGAGATACGAGTGAGGCCCTCATACCTTCATGTCCCATTGAAATACCGTCAGAAACTGCGATTGTTGAAAAAATTAAACCTGCAGATTCCGGCCCATTAACTCCAATTTTTGCTTTCAAAGAAAGCTCTGGACCTGTTACATTGCATGGGGTTACCTCATTACCAGCAGAAACTATCCCGACCTGAAATTTATTAAAATCATCATCATTTAAACCTACCGCCCTTAGCATGGCTCTTGCGGCAGATCGGCCCGGACCTTGTGTTACGTCATCTGAAAATTTTGTCATAAATTAAGAATAGTTTAACTGTTGTATAAAATCATTTTATAAGCCTTAGATATTCGTTCTTTACAAGGTCGCTTGGTTCAAGATCAACATCATAATAATTTTCAATATCTTTAAATTGAGATATTTTCCAGATAGCCCATATTGCGTAAAAGCGAATAATTTCAGAATCAGATTTTAAGAGAGTGTAAATTATTTTAAGTGCATCTTCATCTGGATTATTTGCAAGTGCTATTAATGCATTCCTTTTAAGAAAGTCGCCATTTCTTTTTGGGATATAAAACCATGAATATTTATCAACCAAATCTTCATTTGACATGGTTAGAATTTTTTTTAAATCGACTGTATTCGTTTCCGAGATGTCAAACTCCTTGGTCTGCCCTGGTGGGCATGAAATTAGGCATTCGTCACAGCCATAAAATCTATTACCTATATTTATTCTCATATCTTCTGGAATAATATCTGGAGATTGTAACCAATATGACAAACACTTATTAGAGTCAAGTCTATATTCCTCATCTAACGCTCCCGTTGGACATGAGATTTGACACATATTGCAGCTTCCACATGAGAATGATTTTTCTTCTGTACTTAGAAATTGTTCCTCAGTGTAAAGATTGCCAATTAACTGCCACGGACCTATTCCCGGTGATAACATCATTGTACTTTTTCCCTGCCATCCTAGTCCCGATGAGTTAAAAAACATTCTGTCGTAGTGTTGTGGACTATCAATAAATTGTTGTGATTGAATCCCTTCATTATTAAACAGATTTGAAAGTTCATTTATAAACTTATTTAGTGGTTTGTAATGATCTTCTAAAGCAAATAAAGCTATAGCTCCATCACCAGCTCTAAAAGAGTGATTATTTGATGATCTTGGAAAGTAGTTATATGAAATTATTATACAAGATTTTGCCCATCCAAATTTATCACCAAGTCCAGAATACTTAGGATTTGAGAATGTAAATTTCATGTTTGCATGTCTGTTATTAGATTTTGCTTCTTGGATTAAAACTGATTTATCTATTAATGAAGGGAGCGAAATTACAGCTAGATTTATATTTTCTGGAACGTCTATATTATGACTTTCGAGATAATTAAATAGGTTTTTTTCTTTCATTTTTATCAGGTTTAACTATAGTTAGATTTAATGAAAAAACTATATGTCTTAATTACATTATTAGTGCTAGTGCTTATGTAGCGCTCACTTTTTTGTGATGAGCGCCTCCCAAAAAAAGGGAGGTTTTTTTTTAAGGATGTTATGGAAGAAAAATTATTGTCAGGCGCAGAGCTTGTTATTAGAGGTTTGGAACATTTAAAAGTCTCTACCATTTTTGGCGTACCTGGTGGTGCAATCCTTCCAGCGTATGATCCACTTTACGACAGCCCGATAAGACATATTTTAGCTAGACATGAACAAGGATCGGGTCACATGGCTGAGGGTTATGCTCAGGCAACTGGTGAGTTAGGTGTAGTAATTGCTACTTCTGGACCTGGTGCTACTAACTTAATAACTTCATTAAACAATGCTTTAATGGATTCAACCCCCCTTCTAGCTATAACAGGTCAAGTTGCTACTGAAGCTATTGGTAATGATGCTTTCCAAGAGGCATACACAGTTGGCCTCACAATGGCAGCAACAAAGCATAATTATCTGATTACCGACGCTAGTGAGATTCCTCAAGTACTACTTGAGGCAAAACATATTGCTACTACCGGAAGACCAGGACCAGTTCTAGTAGATATACCAAAAGATATTCTTAACCAAAAAGCAAAATGGATTGAGCCAAAATTAGTAGATTTACCAGGATACAAACCTACTCTTGATGCAAATCCAAAAATGATTCAACAGGCAGTAAACTTAATCAAAGACTCTAAGAAACCTCTTTTATATGTCGGTGGAGGAATTATTCACTCAAAGGCAAATATTGAGTTATTTGATCTAGCTGAGAAATTCAACATTCCAGTGGTTACAACCCTTATGGGTAGAGGTGCATTTCCTGATGGTCATGAACTATGTTTAGGAATGCCAGGTATGCATGGGAACTATACCGCCACAACTTCGATTCAGAACTCAGATTTATTAATTGCAATAGGTGTAAGGTTTGATGATCGAGTAACAGCAAATCCAAAGTTTTTTGCTCAAAATGCAAAAGTTATTCATGCTGATATAGATCCAGCTGAAATTGGAAAAGTAAGAGATGCGGAAGTACCTATAGTTGGAGATGCAAAAAGTGTTATCAAAGGTCTTATTGATAAGCTTGGAGATACCAAACTAGAAACTTCCAACTGGATTCAAGAAATTAATGAAATGAGAGAAAGCTATCCCCTCACCTTCACTCAAGATGAAGATGGTCCATTAAAAGTTCCTTATGTACTTGAAGAACTTCAAAAAATGTCAGAGGATGACTCAATTGTAGTTTCGGGAGTTGGTCAGCATCAAATGTGGATATCTTTACATTGGAAATTTACAAAACCAAACACTTGGTTAAATTCTGGAGGATTAGGAACCATGGGATATTCCCTGCCAGCAGCTATAGGAGCAAAAGCAGCATATCCTGATAGACAGGTTCTTTCTTTAGATGGAGACGGTTGTTTTCAGATGACTTGTCAGGAACTAATAACAGCTTCTACAGAAAACATCCCTCTGAAAATAGTTGTTTTCAATAATGGAAATCATGGAATGGTGAGACAGTGGCAAAAAATATTTTATAAGAATCGTTTTTCAGCTTCTGAACTTACCCATCACACCCCTGACTATGTAAAACTTGCTGAAGCTATGGGAGCTGTCGGACTAAGAATGGAACAAAAGTCCGAAGTAAAAGATGTATTTGAAAAAATGCTTGAAATTAATGATAAGCCGGTACTTGTCGACTGTGTTGTTGATCCAGATGATATGGTTTTCCCTATGGTTCCTGCTGGGGGTAGTAATGATGTAATCATCCTAAATGAAGAGGATTTGAAAAAAATATGAGTGAAAGAATTTTGAGTGTGCTTGTTGAAGACAAACCGGGTGTATTAGCAAGAATTTCTTCAACAATTTCAAGGAGAGGCTTTAATATTAATTCACTTTCCGTAGGTCCAACAAATATTGATGGAAGATCAAAGATGACAATTGTTACAGAGCTTGAATCGGTAGAGCAAGTAAAAAAACAGTTAAACAAATTAATAAATGTCATAAAAATCGTAGAACTAGATCCTGACAACACGATTGAATCCGAAGTACTGCTAATGAAAGTCTCAATCAACAAAGATTCTCAAACATCAGTTATAGAAAAAGCAAATTTATCAGGCGCAAAATCTGTTGATGTGGGACAGGATTATGCAGTTTTTGAGCTAACTGGTACATCTAAAGAATTGAAAAAGTTTGAAAACCTAATGAAACCGTTTGGAATTATTGAAATGATTCGTGGCGGAAGAATAGCTATTCAATCTAATTTATAAAAAGGAGAAATTATATGGATACAAAAATCATTTATGATGATCAAATTAATCAGGACTTAATAAAGGAAAAGAAAGTTGCAGTAATTGGTTTTGGAAGCCAAGGACACGCTCATGCATTAAATCTTCACGAATCAGGAGTAGACGTAACTGTTGGGTTAAGAGAAACTTCTGAAACTTTTACAAGAGCTAAAGAAATGGGTCTCAATGTATCCAATGTTGAAGATGCTGTCTCAAATTCAGAAGTAGTAATGTTGCTACTTCCTGATCAATTAATGGCTGATGTTTATAACGAAACAATAGCCCCAGTCATGAAGGAAAATTCAACTTTATTTTTTGCGCATGGTTTTAACATTCACTTTAATGAAATAAAACCAAGAGAAGATATTTCAGTTGCTATGGTAGCTCCAAAGGGACCTGGTCACTTATTAAGAAGAACTTATGAAGAAGGTTCAGGCATGCCCTGCTTAGTAGCAGTAGAAAATGATACTAACGGAAACACACATGAGCTTGCACTCTCATATGCATCGGCAATTGGTGGTGGAAGAGCTGGAATTCTAGATACAACTTTTAAAGAAGAAACTGAGACTGATTTATTTGGAGAACAAGTTGTACTTTGTGGTGGCCTTACTGAATTAATCAAAAATGGATTTGAGACATTAGTTGAAGCTGGATATCAGCCTGAAAGTGCATATTTTGAAACTTTACATGAAGTTAAATTGATTGTTGACCTTATGTACGAAGGCGGTTTTGAGTGGATGAGACATTCAATTTCGGATACTGCAGAATATGGTGATTTTTCAAGGGGACCACGTATTGTAAATGAAGATACAAAGAAAGAAATGAAAAAAGTTCTTGAAGAAATTCAATCTGGTTCATTTGCAAAAGAATTTATGGCTCAATCAAGAGAAGGTTCTCCCTTTTTAAATCAAAAAAGAGAAGAGGCTTCGCAACATCAAATTGAATCGGTTGGTAAAGAGCTTAGATCTATGATGCCATTCTTGAGCGCAAAGGATGTTAAAAAAGACAAATGAGTGAAGATCAACTTATTATTTTTGACACCACTCTTAGAGATGGTGAACAGAGTCCAGGGATAGCTCTTACTCCCTCTGAAAAATTATTAATTGCTCAACAATTAGAAAAATTGAAAGTTGATGTCATTGAAGCTGGATTTGCAGCATCATCCCCTGGCGATTGGGATGGTGTGAACTTAATTGCTAAAAATATTCAAAATTCAACAATAGCCTCTCTCGCCAGGTGTGTTCCTGATGATATCGAAAAAGCATGGGAAGCTATCAAGGTTGCTAAAAAATCAAGAATTCACGTCTTTACTTCCACCTCTGATATACACATGGAACATATGCTAAGAAAAACTAAAGAAGAAGTCCTCCATGATGCAAAAGAGTCAGTACGTTATGCAAAAAATTTATGTGATGATATTGAATTCTCAGCGCAAGATGCAACACGAACTGATAAAGATTTTCTTATAGAAATACTTAAAGTAGCAGTTGAAGAAGGTGCGACTACCATTAATGTTCCCGACACAGTAGGCTACGCCACACCTTCTGATTACTTAGAGCTCCTCAAGGGTGTTTACGATAAAGTTAAAGGTAAAAATGAAGATATTATTATTTCTACCCATTGTCACAATGATTTAGGCCTTGCTGTCGCAAACTCTTTAACAGCGATTAAAGCTGGAGCCAGACAGATTGAAGGTGCTATTAATGGTATTGGTGAAAGAGCTGGTAATACTTCTACTGAGGAAATAATAATGGCGGTGAAAACTAGACAGGATCAATATGGAGTTGATATTAATGCCGAAACAACTGAAATCTTAGAAACCTCAAGACTGGTATCAAAATTAACGGGATATCCAGTTCAATATAATAAAGCAGTAGTTGGGAAGAATGCATTTAGTCATGAATCTGGAATACATCAACATGGCTATTTAAGAAATAGTATGACATATGAAATTATGACTCCAGATTCTGTTGGTCAAGAGGCAAAAATTATCCTTGGTAAGCATTCTGGACGTGCTGGATTTAAAGATGCATTAGACAAATTGAATATAGAATTAGATGAGGAAGCATTTAATTCAAGTTTTGACACTTTCAAGAAGCTAGCTGATAGAAAAGGTGAAATTGTTGAAAATGAACTTCGTGCAATTGTGGGACAAGTTGAAACATCTTCTTCAGAGATAAAATTAGTATCAGTTTCCGTAAATAGCAAAGATCAATATGCATCTGCTAGAGTTACTCTAGATGTTCACGGCAAAGAGTTGACTGAGGAAGCTGAAGGAGATGGAATGATACATGCAGCATTTACAGCGGTTAAAAAAATATTAGAAACAGATGCGACTCTTATTGATTATAGAGTTGAAAGCATAACCAAAGGAGCTGATGCTACTGCTGAAATCGTAACAATAATAAATGATGGTCACAATTTGAAACAAGGAAGGGCAGTATCAACTGATGTTGTACAGGGTTCAGTTGAATCCTTTTTAAATGCTCTTAATAGATAATGAAAGAATATAATATATCTCTTTTAGCAGGTGATGGGACAGGTCCAGAAGTAGTCAATGAAGCTGTAAAAGTTCTACAAAAAACTCAAGCAGATTATGGAATTAATTTTAACTTTACTGTAAATGATCTTGGTGGAGAAAGATATTTAAAGACACAGGAGCTTGTCACTGATAAAGATATCGAAGAACTTGGGAGCAGTGATTCTATTCTTCTTGGAGCTATAGGACACCCTGATGTAAAGCCTGGAATATTAGAACAAGGAATCTTATTAAAGCTAAGAAAAGAATTTGATCAGTACATAAATTTGCGTCCAGTTGTCTTATATCCGGGAGTCGAGACTCCCCTAGCGAATAAAAAACCTGAAGATATAAATTTTACTGTAGTCCGTGAGAACACTGAAGGCCTCTATGCTGGAGCTGGAGGATATATCCATTATGGTACAGAGAGTGAAGTTGCTACTCAGGAGTCAATAAACACATACAAAGCTATCCACCGATGCATTTTATATGCCTTTGAGTATGCCAAAAATAACAATAGAAAGAAAATTACTCTATGTGCAAAAACCAACGTTTTGACATATGCACATGATTTGTGGGAGCGGATATTTTACGATATTGCAAAAGATTACCCTGAAATAGAAACAGATTATGGACATGTTGATGCAGTTTGTATGTGGATGGTAAAAAATCCAGAATGGTTTGACGTTATAGTTACCGATAATATGTTTGGAGACATCATTACTGATTTAGGAGCAATGATCCAGGGTGGGATGGGAATAGCTGCTGGAGGTAATATTAATCCAGAGGGCGTATCTATGTTTGAACCTATTGGTGGCTCTGCACCTAAATATACAGGTAAAAATATTATCAATCCCCTTGCTTGCATTGCAGCTGCTTCAATGATGGTCACTCAATTAGGTGAATCTGATTATGGTCAAGCTATCGAAGATGCAATAATTGCTACAGCACAAAACTTAGACTCTCTTTCAGCTGGAAAAATGGGTCTTACAACTTCTGAAGTTGGAGATGCTGTACTGGAATCAATAAAAAACAAATAGCCATGGTCAGTGAAGAAACTACTCTTCAATCCTTATTAAGAAACCGTAAAATTGTTAGAAACTATAAAGAAAGTAAATTAGAATTTCCCCAACTCTCAGAAGTTGCAGAACATGCAATTAAAATACCGACTGCAGGTTTTTCCAGAGGAATAGAAATAGTTCATATTTCAGAAAAAGAAAATATTATTACTATTGCAAAATATTCAAATGAAGATTCCTATGTTGCCAAAGGATTCGAAAAATGGATTTCAAAATCACTTTCTCTGTTTTTAATAATTATAAATACTGAGGCTTATCACGATAGATACAGACAGTTAGACAAAAAGCATGCAACAAATTCAGAAGACTGGTCAATACCTTACTGGTTTGTTGATGCTGGAGCGTCAATGATGAATTGTATGTTACTCATTGAAGAAATTGGACTTAAGAGTGGGTTCTTGGGTTCCCATAATATGGATATAGATAATATTAAAAATCACCTCTCTATACCAGATGATTACTTAATATTAGGTTTTGTAACTGCTGGAGTAGAAAAATCAGCCAATGTTAAAAAAAAGAATACAACAAGGAAAAAATTAATACATAATGAATATTTCACCAAATAAATCCATCAGTTCTTTGACTAATCCAGAATTGAAATTTTTAATCTCGCTTACCAAAAATAAAAATAGAAAATCAGAGAATAAATCTTTAGCAGAAGGTTACAGAGAGAATAGGTCACTAATCTCATCTGACTACGAAATAGATACGCTTTACATATGTGAAGAATTGTTTATTGGAGAAAACAACTATGACTTGATAAGTCTGTTTAATAAAAAGAATGTTCGCATTGTAACCCTTACTAAAAGGGTCTTCGAAGCAGTTTCCTATCGAGACAGACCTGATGGCATAATTTCTTTATTTATTCAGAAAAATTTAATGGTTAGCGAAGATGCAGTCGAAGGACCAATTTTGATTGCAGATCAAATTGAGAAGCCTGGAAACTTAGGAACTATGATAAGAACTGCCAAGTCTTTAGGCATAGAGAATATATTTTGTAGTGATGAAATTACTGATTTTTATAATCCAAATGTTGTCAGAGCCTCAATTGGTCACATGTTCACACTAAATTTACTGAGCGATAGCACAGAAAATATAATTAAACTTCTTAAAAAACATAATTATCAAATTATTTTAATGGATCCAGATTCAGAAAAACTTATTAATAATTTCCAACCCGAAAATAATTTCGCATTGGTTATTGGCTCTGAGCAATATGGTATTTCCAAAAAATGGCATGAGACTGAATGTACCAAACTTAAAATAGATTCGTTGAACGACGTAGATTCCATAAATGCGTCAACTGCTGCCGCAATTTCAATGTGGGAGTTACTAAAATAAGAAATATGGATAATTCCATTTGCATACTTGACATAGAGACTACTGGATTTGAACCAGGTGAAGCTGAAATTATTGAACTATTTATTTTAAAGATTGTAAATGAAGAAATTATTGATGAGTTTTATTCACTTTTTAAACCTACTATTTCAATTAAAAATTCGCACATTCATGGTATTACTGATGAGAAAGTTGAGAATTCACCATCTATTGAGGACAGATCTAGCGACATCTTAAGCTTTATTGAAAAATCTGTATTACTTGGACACAACATAGACAATTTTGATTTAAAGTTCTTGAACTATTTTTTAAAAGAAGAACTTCCAAACCAAACAATTGATACTTTAAATATCAGTAGGTCGAAACTTGGAAATAAAGTTAAAAATCATAAATTAATAACATTAGCTGAGTACTTCGATGTAGTTAGCCCAACTCATACTGCTAGAGACGATGTAATGACAACTTTTGAGGTTTATAAAAAACTATCCTCAATACAATAATCTTGTGAGTATAAATTACCTAAATGTAAAAAACCTAACACTTGGTTACGGAAATAATATTGTTATAAATAATATTAGTTTGTCACTTAAGAGCAATAAAAACTATCAAATAATTGGTGGTAACGGAGTAGGTAAATCTACACTATTAGGTTTTATTTCAAACAATTTTCAGGGAAATACGTTCAATTCAATTATCGAGTCTGAGCAAATGCGAATATTAGAAATTTCCAATGAACCAACATTAAATTTAAACTTATCTTTGCTGGAAAACTGTTTTTATTTTACTCAAGAAGCAATGCAAGAAGATAAAATTCAAAAACTCCTTAAAGAGTATGGGATGCACAGCTTCATGCATGATTTAGTTAAAAATTTTTCAAGTGGAATGGTGAAGCGTTCGGAGCTTGCCATAGCTAATATGATCGATCCAGAAATACTATGTATTGATGAACCGTTAAATTATCTAGACAAAGAGGGAGTAGAGCTTTTAACGAAACTTCTAAAAAGCAGATTCGAAGCAAATAAAAGCAATATTATAGCCTCTCAAGATTCATTAAATATTTTTGAAGATAACTATGAAATGATTGATTTGAATGTTTATTAATAATTTTTTAATTAAGAAGGAACTTTTAGATGAATATAGAAACAATACATCTTTATTTTTAATAACTCCAACTATTGTTGTTTTAGTTTTAGTTTTTCCTATTTTATCTGAGAACAGATTTGTCGTTGATGATGACTTCTTCATAATCAATCAATTATTGTTTTTGCTATTTTTCACCACATTATTTTCTATAAGAAATCCCCTTAACCAAGCTAAGCTTCGTCGGGAATTAAATTTTGCAAATATAGAGCGACATTATTTTTTCAGATGTAAAACAATTTCAGAATTCATAATATATTTCCCACAAGCACTGATCTTATTGGCTTTATTTTCATTGTTTACAAACACAGGTATAAAAAGTAACCCCATCTACTTTGTAGTCTCTATTGTTTTCTTTTCAGTAAATTCAATAATGATAAATATAATTTTTCAAATGTTTACAGCTTTTAGTAATAGATTTGTTCAATTCATACTGATGGTGCCTGTTTTTATGTCATTATCTTTCTTTGTTGCCCCGATCTGGTTAGGTATAAATCCAAATTTAACTAATATTTACTTAGTGATGTATTTAGGAATTACTTTATTAATTTCTGCCTACACTAACTGGGTTTTACAGAAAGATTTGAAATGATATTTTATGGCTCTTTAATATTATGGGCTCTCACAGTAGCTTTTGGTCCATATGATGTAACTCAAGGTATTTCATCTAAGCTTCTTTATGTGCACGTACCTACTGTTTGGATAGCATATTTAGGCTACTCACTCACTTTTGTATACTCGTTACTGTATCTAGTTAAAAAAGATCATAAATATGATGTACTAGCCTCTTCGAATGCAAAATCAGGAGTTTTATTTACAGTAACCACCTTGATTGCCGGTTCAGCTTGGGGAAAAGCAACATGGGGTACTTGGTGGGTTTGGGGAGATGCAAGATTAAATTTAACAGCAATACTATTACTTGTATATTTAGGTTATTTAGCTTCTCGCAAATTCACTGATGACCTTGGTAAAACATCAAGAAACTCGGCTTTCATTGGTATATTTGGAATCATTCAGCTTCCAATATTACATTTTAGTGTAATTTGGTGGAGGTCAGTTCACCAACAAGCATCTATTTTAAGTCAAGAGGCTGTTTCTACAGGAAGCGCTCCAATGTCATCAGATATTCTCACTACGCTACTTATTTCAGTACTTTTAGTCACATTATTACACTTCTCAATTTTAAAAAGATTTAAAATTGCAGCCGACACTTTATGGAATGATTACCTGAATCCAAAGAACAGAGTTAAAATCTAATCAGGTGAACAAAAATTTTATATTAATTCTATTAGGAATATCATTAATAACTTATTCGAGTATTCAAATAGCCTCGAATAATACTATTTTTTACTACACAACAAGTGAAGCATTTGAAAACATTGATGTTTCTCAATCTGAGAGAATAAAACTTGGAGGGTTCGTAGAGGTTAATTCAGTATCAAAAACACCTAATGCCGAGACAAAGTTTACGATAACCGATGGAAATAAAAAAGTTGGTATAGTTTTTGATGGATTTATACCAGAACTTTTTCAAGAAGAAATGGGAGTAATCCTTGATGGATACTTCATAAATCAGGTTTTTTATTCTGATGATATGTTGGTGAAACATGACAATGAATACATTTCTGAAGATGGCCAGAGTTATGATGTTGAAAATTATTCAGAATGATTTCTAGTATAGGCCTTATCATAAGCTGGTTATGCTTACTAAATCTTATAATTCTTTTAGTATCAGACGACAAATTTCGTATTCAGTTATTAATAAGATTAAATCTACTCTTAAACTTTTTGCTATTTTGTATCTTAGAGATTGCATTGTTTATTGATGATTTTTCTATAAGTTATGTAGCCAATTATTCCGCAAAGAGTACACCTCCCGTTTACAAATTTGCTTCTTTATGGGGTTCCTTAGATGGCTCCATTCTCCTGTGGAATCTAGTTCTTGGAGCCTATTTTTTGATATACATAAAATATTATAAAAAAACTACCAATAGTGCAGACATTAAAATATTTACAACAATCATCATCTTTTTTACAAGCTACACGATATTTAGTTCGTCTCCATTTGCAGGTTGTATTGAATTAGCTTCAGTAGGTTGTCAGTCTTCATCACTACTGCCCTTTCAAGATCTAGTTTCTTCACTGGAAGGAAGAGGTCCTAACCCACTTCTACAGAATCATCCCCTGATGGCAATTCACCCACCAATTTTATATTTTGGATATATCGGCTTAGTTTTGCCTTTTGTAATTACTACAAGTTATTTTTTTAGAAAAGATACTTCAAGTAATTGGGTCCAACTAGCCTCTAACTCAACTTTTTATCCATGGTTATTCTTAACTGCTGGAATAACACTTGGTGCAGCTTGGTCATATGAAGTGCTGGGATGGGGTGGATATTGGGCTTGGGATCCAGTAGAAAATGTTTCTTTCATTCCGTGGCTTCTTGCTACCGCCTTTCTTCACTCTTCTAAGACACAGATAAATGAATCTACTCTCTTAAATTGGAATTACTTCCTTGGTGGTTTAATGTTTTTATCAACAATATTTGGTACATTTATTACTCGCTCAGGAGTATTGATTTCGGTTCATGCTTTTTCTAATGGAAATATAGGTGTTTTCCTTCTTTCTGGATTAGCCTTTTTTACATTATTTTTTGTATACTCCGGATCTAAAAATATTAAATATTTTGCAACATCAAAAAAAATTAAATATATTTTTGGAAAATCTTCATTTTTTATAGCTAATAACATCCTACTTTTTGTGTCTGCATTAATTGTTTTTATTGGAACCATTTATCCGATATTTTATGAAACTTTGTATCAAAGACAGCTGACGATTGGAAGAACCTTTTTTGATATCTTAATTGGTCCTATTTTAATTATGTTAATTTTTCTAATGATATTCTCGACAAAAATTACCGTAAAGAATATTAACTTTAATAAGTGGCTCCAAACTAATCTTAAAATTATCAACTCATCATTAATATTGACTATTTTCTTCTCTTATGTATACCAACTAAATTATTTAAGTATATTGACTCTGTTTGGATCAACTATGCTTGTTATCACAATTCTTTTAAATCTCGTTCAAAAGAAAACATTACATAAGATTAAGGGTTCTTACTGGTCCGGACAAATTGCACATTTAGGGATTGGTCTTTTTGCTGTAGGTTTATTACTAAATGTAAGTCAAAGCTACTCTGACGAATTTATAACTAGTGAAGGTTCAATAATAACTTTCGGAAATAATAATTACATGATTGAAAAATCCTATGAGGTTAGAAGAGATGAAAAAGATGTTATAAATTTACCAATAAAGTCTAATGATAAATATAAAAATGCATCTTTGAATATATTTAGAAATTCATCTCAACAGGCAATAAGTTCGCCAGCAATATTTCGCGATTTAGAATCTGACACGTACGTGACTATTAAATTTATTGATGCGAATAACTATAAATTAATATTTAGAAAAAATTATGGAATATTAATTATGTGGATGGGGTTAGCTCTAAGCACTCTCTCTGTAATTCCAAGAATTAGGGCAAATGAAAAATAGATACACTCTTGGAATACTATTGATAGTTTTGCTGCTACTTCCAAATCTTTATGAAGATGCTGACTCAAGGTTCGAGTCTTGGAGTAAAAATTTACTATGCCCAGTATGCCAAGGTGAGACTATTTTTGACTCTCCATCGGAATATGCAGATGATATGCGATCAATCCTAAGGGAACAAATAGATAAAAATTTATCGGATGATGAAATCTATACTTACTGGGTATCAAGATTTGGTGAAAGAATAATTACCAATCCTCAAAACAGAAATTTTGAAATAATTCTTATACCCCTAATATTATCAATATTTTTTATAGCTATCTTTATAAAGAAGGTTCTTAAATGAACAAATGGGTATTTTCGTTAGTAGCGACCTTCGGTGTCTTTTTAATAATATTTATAAATCTAAACAACAATTCAGAATCATCAATTAGAACAAACACTGAACTTGATAATGTTACGAATGAAGAAATGGAAATTGTTGTAGCAGATAATCCTGATATATTTGCTATGAGGATTGCTTTAGCAAATAGGTATTTTGATGAAGTTAACTATTCAAAAGCCCTACCCCACTTTATGTATGTCGCTGAAAATAGTGATGAGATTGAACTCAAAAGTTATGCTCTAGCCCAAATAGGTTGGATGGTCTACGAGTCAGGAAATAAAGAAGTTGCTATAAATTACTTCGATGAATCTCTGTCTATTAATCCCAATTCTTTAATCTCTAAATCTTATCTTGGTGTTCTCTATCTTCAGCAAGCAGAAACAGAAGACCTGGGAATGAAGTTAATTACCGATCTACTTCTGCTCGATTCTCTAAGTGATGAAGATAGAAATTTTTTAAAAGAGATAGTATCAACCTATGAAAATTAAATTTTTAATCTTTTTTTTACTACTTACTTTTTGCTCCAAGTCAGAAATTACATCAGAAAGTATTGAAATCCAGGATTTTCAAATTCAAGAACTTACCTATTTAGAATCAAATAAAAATGCTGTGTTAGATAGTGAATTTTTAATTATTAACTACTGGGCATCTTGGTGTTTGGAGTGTATTGAAGAACATGATCTAATAATTTCACTTAACGAGATTAAATCTTTTGAGGGAAAGGTAGTACTAATTAGTTTTCAAGATAATACTTCTAACTCAAAGGAATTCCTTAGTAAATATGGATATGGCAATTTAATTTATTTAACTGATTTTAAAAGTAAGTTTGCCATTAATTCTGGAGTGTTTGGGGTTCCTGAAACACATATTATTCAAAATGGAGTGATTATCAGAAAGTATCTAGGACCATTATCTTTTGGGGATGTTGAAGAAATAATATTTTTATATTCATAAGTAATAAATATTTGACTAAAGTTATTTTTGAGATGGATAATCGCGATTTATCGAGGAAAGTCCGGACACTATAGAGCAGAGAGCTGGGTAACTCCCAGGCAAGTAATTGACGGAAAGTGCAACAGAAAATATACCGCTTACGTAAGTAAGTAAGGGTGAAAAGGTAGTGTAAGAGACTACCAGTAATTTAAGTAATTAAATTAGCTTGTAAACCCCTCTCAGTGCAATATCAAGAAGCAATTAGCTTGCTCGGCTAATAATTGCGGGTAGATAGCTAGATGTATTTGGTAACAAATATACAAGATGGATGATTATCTTACATTAATTTGTAAACAGAATCCGGCTTACAATCTCAAAAACCAGGGTGTCTCTTTTAGAGGCACCCACCTAAAATTAATTATTTGTTAACCTAATGTTATGACAAAATTTGCATATTTTTTAGGATCAGAACAGTGGCAACCAGAAATATTAATTGACCATGCAAAGCTAGCACAAGAAGTTGGTTTTGATATGGTGACAATATCGGAACATTTTCACCCATGGGTTGACGATTATTCGGCGTCAAACTTCACATGGTCTACATTGGGTGCTTTAGCTAATAGCACCCCTGAATTAGACTTAGGTACTGGAGTAACCACACCACTATGGAGAATGCATCCAGGAGTTGTTGCACAAGCTTCTGCAACAGTCGACAGATTATCTCATTCAACTTTTCATCTAGGAGTAGGCACAGGTGAAAATATGAACGAAGGACCATTAGGTTATAATTTTCCAAAATATGATGAAAGAGCTTCAAGAATTAGAGAGGCCTTAACTATTATTAGGAGACTACTAGATGGTGAAAAACTTAACTTTGAGGGTGAATTCTATAACACTAAGGGTGCAAAATTATACTCCCCTCCCTTAAAAGAAGTTCCAATTTGGCTTGCTGCTGGTGGTCCAAAGTCTTCTCATCTTGCTGCTGAGTATGCTGATGGACTTATGATTAGTGTAAAAGATCCAGAAGATGCATATGAAAGAGTTATCAATCCAGCAAAAATAAAAACTGACGAACTTGGAAAATCAGATCTAAGAATTCACACATATAGATGGACAATGTTTGCAGATAATGATGAGGATGCATGGGAATCTTTGAAATCATGGAGAGGACTAAGGGCACCAAATAGACTTCAAGAAATTGATCCACAAGCTCTCAGAGAGCAGGCTGATGCATTACCAAAAGAAGAAATCATGTCCAAATTTTCTCGAGCAGGAAGTGTAGAAGAATTAATTGATATATATGCACCTCTTGTAAATGATTTTGGTTCAGAAATAGTTACTATACAAATATCGTCCGTTAATCAAGAAGAGACAATTAAATTGCTTGGCAAAGAATTATTGCCAAGGCTAAAGAATTAAATTGTTACCATTATTTATAATTGGATCAATTGGTGGTTTTCTTTCTGGAGTATTAGGTATTGGTGGAGGTGTTGTATTCGTCCCTCTCCTAACTTACTTTACAGACCAAGATTTTAAAATAAATACAGGAATTTCATCAATGGCTGTAGTGTTCGTTGCTACAACAAGCAGTATTACTTATATCTCGAATGGTCAGTCATTTTCTATTTATATTTTATATTTAATTTTTGGTGGAATACTGGGTGGCTATCTTGGAAGTAAACTTACATTTCAATTAGATACAAATACATTGCAAAGAATATTTGCAATGTTACTTTTAGTTGTGTCTTATAGGATGATGTCTACGTCAGGCTACTCTTCACAATATGAGGAGAATATTTTCTTATACTTACTTATAGGTGTATTTTCTGGAATACTATCAGGTCTACTCGGTATCGGTGGAGGAATAGTAAGGATTCCTTTGTTAATCTTTTTTGGTGGTTTAGGAAATTTACCTGCACAGGGCTTTTCATTAATAGCAACTGTTCCCACTGCTCTTACGGCAGCCTATACAAAACTAAAAAATGATCGAGAATTCGCAAAAAGGGGTAGTATTGTTGGAATTTCTGGCATATTGGGATCGGTGCTCGGAGGTAATTTAGCATTTGAATTACCACAGGAATTTCTGAACACATCATTCGCAATATTTTTATTATTGGTGAGCATTAATATGCTCGTTAAAACTTCTAGATAATTCCACTTCTTATAAAAGTTTTTAATGAGTTATCTTTCATTTTGTAAATGACATATGCGAGACCTACAATTTCCTGAATGATAATTAACGTAATGCTCTTGTTGAAAATTTCATTGCTTTCAAAAGGAAGAGGAAATAAAAAAGTAGATTGATCTAGCCACATGAAATCTAAAAACAAATGTAAGTAAGTGCCTATTGAAAATAGTAATAAGTTCTTTCTAGTTTTCGTACCTCTCTTAGTTAACAGCATTATCAAAAACATAGTGAAAACTGAGAGCAATAATGAATGCGTTACAAATTTTTGGTCTTTACCAACAGGTTGGACAGCCAAAAGAATATCCATAATATCTAAAATCAAAAGACCTACAATCAAAAACCTTAAGTCAGCATTCTTATCTTTAAAAATATATTTAAAAATGATAACTCCAACACCAATAAACCAAAAAAACATTATTTATCCAGTGCTAAGTTAGCTAGTTCATCTGCTCTTTTATTGTTTTCTCTGTACACATGCTCTATTGTAAAATTTTCTATTTTAAAAATTAAGGCTTTTGCACGCCCATGTAATTCCCTTAGATGCTCTGACTTTACTTTAAAATTACCAACTATTTGTTCTACCACTAGTTTTGAGTCTAGATAAAACCTAGCTGATTGAATATTGTTATCATTACAGTATTGTAAACCGTCGATTAAAGCCTGATATTCGGCCACATTATTAGTAGCTATTCCTATTTTTCTAGAAATAACTTTAATTTCAATATTCTTATGACTAATAGAAACTCCCACTGAAGCTTCTCCTGGATTAGATCTTGAAGCACCATCACAATATATATCTAGTATCAAACTAGAACACCATCACAATAAGGGCACTGCTGAAACTCTGTTGCAGATATCGCATCTAATTCACTAGTAGTTAAATCTACACCGCAACAGCCACACTGATTATTTTCAAGTTTATAAGCAGCCACGACATCTACTCCTCTAGTTTTTAGTTCATCGTAAAGCTCTTGTATTTTCAATGGAAAGTTAGTAAGAAATTCCTTTTTTTCTAATTCGTATAAACTAAGTTTTTCATCAATAACCATCCATTCATCTTTAACTAATTTAGAAGTATTTATTAAATCATCCTTAACATCACTTAATGATTCATTTAATAACTGCATTTCCTTAATTTCATCTTCATTATTCCTATCATGAATAATTTTTTTCTTTTCTAATTGAGATACTTGTGATTGACTTGACTCTTTCTGTTTTGTATAGTTCAAAAGTTCGTTTGCTTCTAAAGATTTATCTTCAAGTTTAATATTTATGCTGGAAATCTTTTGAAGAATAGAGTTACTAGTTTTTGAAATTTCTTCAATATCTTTAAAGTAACTAGCCATAATATTCTTTTGTGTTTCAATTTTTTTATTTACTTCATTAAACTCAGACTCTAAAGCCATTAATCGCTCAACATTTTCACTGCCCTTTTTATCAACTTCGAGTTTGTATATCTTGTTATCAATATCTTGAAGCTCTATAAGATTACTGAGTAAAAATGGTTCATTCATAATATTTGTTGTATAAATATTTTATGTTTATTTTTAGAACTTTGTTTAGTTTGTCAGTAAAAGCTTGCATGCCAGGTTTCTCTGTAGATATATGATTTAATTGAATGAATCCCATGTTATATTCATCCGTCAGTAAGAAATGATGGTGTGAAGCATCCCCAGTTATAAAGACGTCTGTTTTTCCTAATATTTCATCTAAGAATTGTGTGCCTGAACCCGGAACAAAAGCAATTTTTTCAATATTCTTAAGTTTATGATACTGGCTGTTTGTTCTAACAATTTTTGTGGAAAGTTCATTTTCTATTAGCGCGCTTAGGGAATTTGAATCATGATTTTCAATTCTGCCAATTTTTCCAACTCCTATTCCTGGTGAGGTTTCTCCAAAGATTTGAACATCTGTTAGATTAAAAATTTTTGCTAAAGTGTCACCATTTCCACCTATGCAAACATCTTGAGCAGTGTGTATCGATATGACATTGATATTTTCTTTGTAATAATCAAGGGACAACTTTGAAAGCATTAAATCTTCATTAAGATCATCAAATTTTTTATATGTTGCTGGATGGTATGAAATGACTGTATTTATATTATTTTCTTTACAGTAATCAAGTGTAGATTTTTCTAAATCATGACTAACAACTATTCCAGAAACATCGTTTGTCCCAGATCCAATAAGTAAACCTACTTTATCATCATCAAATGCATCCTTTAAAGGACAGATTTTGTTAACTACATCGAGTAAATCAAATACTTTCACTCAATTAATAGTAATAACCAAATCTATAAAGATTTAGCAGTTTTTTTATTATGATAATTTGCCCACAAAACAAGTAGCGTAGGGAGAATTAAAATTGATGCAACTAAAGCAAATCCTATAGAAACTAATACAACTTGACCCATTTGTTGAAATGGTTTTAGTGTTGAGGTTGTCAGAATTCCGAAACCAGCCATTGTTGTAAATGCTGAACCAAATAATGAACCTCCTGTTGTTTTAAGAGTTGATGTAATTGCAGATACTGGATTTGAGTCTTTAGTCAAAGCTTCTCTGAATCTATTAGTGACATGTATTACGAACGGAACTCCGATTCCTATTGCTATACCTGTTAAAGTTGCTGTTACTGGATTTAGAGGTATTTCTAATAAGCCCATTCCCAAATATGTACCCATGACGATAGCTATAACAGGGAATATCGTAACCACACCTAAAAATGGTCTCCTCAAGTCAATCCAATAATATATTATCAAAAATAGCATCGAGGAAAGTATTGCAAAAATTAAGGACTGGAATTGTGAAGCTGATATTAAATCGCTTACACTGTTTGTTACAATACTGTCATTTGTTGCAGCTACGTCAACTCCAAGATCTATAACTTGAGCAAAAGCACTATAAATATCTTCGGTCAGCTGTCTAGAACCTTCTGAACCAGCTGAAGTTGTAATTTTTATTTGTTGTGCCGTAAATATTTCCTGATCGTTTAGGTAGAGAGAACCACCAAAAGTTGCTGGGTCCATTGTTAAAAGAGATTTGTAAAGTGACTCAACATCACCAGTAGTCGAAACTTTAAGTGCATTCATTCCTTCCCCAGTCATGAGCTGAACACCATATGACATTAATCCTGAAATAAGATCCATGTCAGGTGCTTGAGGGGGTGCACCTGGTGCAACATCTTGGGGTGCTAACATTGCTCCAAGGGATGCCACTACAGATTCATTTGCAACATTTTCACCAAAAACTACCACATTGTCAGCAGTAGCTAAATTATTAATTGCGTCAATAATTGCATTATGAATTTCTGGAGTAGCTAAATCTTCACCTTCAAGTAAAACGGTAGTAGTCTCTCCAAACCCACCACCAAATTCATCAGTCAAGACTGCAAGTGTAGCTACAACTGGATCATCTTCAGGAAGAAAATCAGTGAAATTAAATACTGTATCTAAATTAGTAAAACTGACATAACCGTAACTGGAGATACCCAAGAGTAAAGCTATGCTAATAAGTTTTAATTTTCTAGGAATAATAGAGCTTGCGCCGGCAACTTTATTAAGGACACTTTCACCAGATGAGGAGAAAGCTTCCCTGTTTATAGAATCTTTTTTCTCAGCCTTTTTATCTAATAAAGACCTGATTGCAGGAACAAAGGTCATGACTAGTAGTAAGGCAAATAAAATTCCAAACGAAACAGTTATTCCAAAATCTTTAAATTCAGGTAATGGTGATACAACATTTGAAAGGAAACCAACAATTGTAGCTAAGGTAGCAAGCGTCAAGGCTATGCCAACAGAACTTAAAGTATTCTTTGTAGAGTCTTTTACAGATAAACCCTCTCCCAGTTCTTCTCGATATCTTCCTGTAAAGTGAATTGCATAATCAACTCCTAAACCAATTAAAAGAATCGGTGCTATTTGTGAAATCTGATTCGGAGCTCCAATGATATTAAGGAATCCGGGACCTAAAAGTGTTCCAATCCCCTGCATCCATAAAATTGAGAGAAGTATAGTTCCAAGGCTTAATAGCAAATCACTTAAAGTTCTTCTGGATGATTTAAAAAAGCCATAACCTTTCCTTGGTCTAATAAAAAATATGTATGCTAAAACACCGAGGATGATTAAGAAAGCCTTACCAAATAAAATACCAATTTCAGTTAAGAAGTCTCCTCCATCATTACCCAGTAAAAGCCCAAAAGAGAATCCACTTACTTCAATATTTTCGAAATTACTACTTATTAAACCCAGCTCTTCGCTTAGTTGAACTTCCATACGTGGTTGCTCGATAAATGCTCCATCACTACCTCCATAGTTTTGTGCAATTTTAGCCGAATCAATTGTGATTATGGCAAGGCCGGCTGTGGAACTTACTTTATCTGCATCATAGTTTTCAGAAAGTAATGCAGATGCAAAAGCTTGAAATTCTGGAGGCATTTGCGCTGAAGCTGCTTTATAAGCTTGTTTAAATTGTTCATCATTCATTTGATCAATGTTAAACATAGGATTAAAAGCTCTAGCAAAATCAATAGGTCCAAAAAATCCTTGTAATGCCCCTTGGCCTGGTTGACTAACTAGATACTCAGAAATTTCACTTGTTGCGACAACTTGTTGAATTTCAAGCCAAGCTTTGTATCCATCTACAGTTAATACATCATCACCAGTAATTATTATTTGAAAAACGCTTTGACCACCTGAAGAAGCAAAGTAATCACCTAATTTTGATTGTGCTTGAATTTCTGGTGTGTCTAGTTCCCCACCAAAACTTGTACTGAGTTCTTCCGCTTGAGTAGACATGTATCCAAAAAAACCTGTCAGTAAAAGTACGACCAAAATAGTTACTACTGGTCTCTTAGTAGCGGCCGAACCAAAAAAGTTTGTAAGCAACTTCATTAAATTTTCTCCATTTTTTAAACTTTTTTTATACTAATAATTCTCTTGTTTAATCAGTACTCTAGGATAAAAAAATCCCAGTCGATACAAAGGTAATCTCTTGAAACCATAGTTTCTATTTACTGTAAAATTAAATCTATGAAAAAATACTTCTGGTTTGTTTTATTAGCTGCAATATCCCTTCCATCTGTTGCAAATGCTCACGAAGAAATAAATAGAGAGCCAAAGAATCGTATTGATAATTATCAGACAATGACTATTTCTCAATCTGGGAGTTTGTTTTACAGCGTAACGAATGAAATTATTGAAGGTATTAATAATCTCAACTCTAATTTAACTTTTATAGGTAGAGCAAATGTTGGTTTAGAAAAGATTATTGATAATTCAGGTAATGAGAAAATTGCAACTAAAGAAGACTACCTTTTTAGCATCTCAGTCAAAACAGTTGAAAAAGATTTTGTAAATTACATATATCCAAATGAAATTGCGACCAAAATTGTTTCAGATTTAATAATCATATCTGAACTCACTGCGAATCTTTATTCTATTGAAATTGGGGACATAGTTCACTTAGTAGGTCTCAATGGTGAACCTTTAGAAATAGTTGTTGGAGATATTGTTCCAGATTCAAAATTGGGATGGTTTGAGGCTGTAGTTAGTAAGGAAACAGGTTTTAAGCTTGGTATTTTTAGAAATATCCAAGCAATAATATGGGATAATAAAATTACTGAAAATCATCTAATTGAAATTTATCGGAATATAAAATATAAAAAAATAAGAGTCTCTGATAAAAACTCTAAGCCCAACAAAAATTGGGTACTCCCAAATGCACTAGTCAAAGAAATGTTTGGAGATTTCCAAATTAAAGAAAGAGACGGTACCTGGATTATTACAGAACCAAAGTGGAGAGAAGAAAATATTGAAACAATTAAAATGCCGATTATTGGTAGAACTACATGTCATAGGTTAATGTGGGAACCACTCAGAGGAGCATTAAACCAGGTCGAAGAAGAAGGTTTGGCAAATACACTCTACCTAGATGAGTTTAAAACTTCGGGTGGATGTTACGCTCCTAGGAGAATTTCACGCTTTGATGCTGGAGGTTCTTTATCAAGACATGCATGGGGCATAGCAATAGATATAAATACAAAATCTGGATATGTTCCACGAGTGGTTGAGATCTTCAATTCCTGGGGCTTCGCTTGGGGTGGTACTTGGACATCACCAGATGAAATGCATTTTGAACTTAGGGACTTATCAGCCAGTATTTCGAAGACCAGCGGCTAATCCATTTATTGATAAAAGCAGAGATGTTTTTTCTTCTTCGGTTATTTCTTTATCTGAAAGCTTCTTCATTAAAAGTATCTGTATCAATGAAAGAGGATCTAAATAAGCATTTCTAATTTTTAGTGTATTTTTTAAAATTGGATTATCTTCCAATAGCTCAACATTGTTGGTAACAAGTCTTATAGCCTTATTGACTTTCTTCAATTCTTTAGTTATTTCATCAAATAAATACTTGTACTCTTCATCTAAAAGTTCCTCAACATACATTTTTGATATTAACAAATCTGACTTCACAACTGTCATTTCAATATTGCTTATAAGGTTTTGTAAAAATGATGACTTCCTGTAAGCGGATTGAATTTTTCTGATACCATTTTTTTCAATAATATCTAATAAGGCTGTTCCCGCTCCATACCAACCAGTAATAGTATGTCTGGTCTGTGCCCAACCAAAAACCCACGGAATCGCCCTATAGCTGTCTATTGTGCTCTCAGAGGTTCTTTTAGAGGGCCTAGAGCCTATATTTAAAGTCGATAGAAGATTTACTGGTGTAACTTTTTCAAAATAAATCATTAAATTATCATCTGTGATTAATTCTTGATATTTTTTAAATGATACTTTCGATAATTCCTCAATCAATAAATATTCATCTTTATTATTTTTTAAAGTGGTAGAACTAGCCGAGAGAAAAGCGTCTAAACCTAATTTTAAGTTCTCTTTTGCTAGATTACCTGTTGAGTACTTATCAGAAATAACCTCACCTTGCTCTGTGTAGCGTATTTGATTAGATATTGTTCCTCTAGGTTGAGAAAGTATAGAGTTATATGTAGGTCCACCACCACGACTAATGGTCCCCCCTCTGCCATGAAAGAAAACTATATTACAATTATGATCTTTTCCTTTTTTAAATAGTGCAATCTGTGCTTTATAAACATTCCACTGGGAAGATATAATTCCACCATCTTTATTGGAATCTGAGTATCCAAGCATTATTTCCTGAGTAGAGTCTTGATATTTTATAATGTGAGTTTTATAAGCTTTATTTGACAACAGGTTGTTTAGAAAATAATCTGAGTTTTGTAAATCATCAATCTCTTCAAGTAACGGTACAATCATAGGAATATCTTTTTGAGAAGTTATATATTTCTTGCAAAGTTTATATAAATTTAATATGTCTGATTCATTTTTTGTCATAGAAACTATAAGTGAATTTATAACATTGCTTCCATAAATAGCTTTCCAATCTGAAATACAAGCCAAAACTTTTATAAACTCTCCATATTGTTGTTTGTTTGATTGTGGGTTATTTATTACTTTAGAATTTTCTCTTATATCTAGAGTGACACCATGAAATTGAAAAGATTCTACATATTTAAGGAATTCAGAAAAGCCATGTATCGAATCATTTAATTTTAGAGTTTGCTTAAGTGACTCGTTGACAAGTTCCATATCCTTATGAAACTCTTTATAAGTTTTATATCCTATATTATTTTTTTGAAAATTTTCCAAACGATGGAAAACTAAGGAAAGAAAAATCCTAAAAGGCTCATCAAAATTGACTTTTGCATAATGGTTATATTCTTTTTTAAGAATTTTTCTATATTCTTGAATTTTATTTTCTAACTTTTTTGGAGTAGTTAAGTAACTTGTTGAAAAGCTAAACTCTTCAGAGAATTCTTTTATCTTATCCATGTAAATATTAATTATTTGTTTTGAATATATTTTTAGAGACTGATCTGTAATTTTTTTAGTTACAAACGGATTTCCATCTCTATCACCACCGACCCAGGAACCGAGAGTAAGAATAGGCTCTGTTTGTATAGTTTTACTTTGTATTTCTTTTTCAACATCAAGAAACACATCTTTATAAATTATGTCTAAATAATACAAGAGTGACTTAACTTCATCTAGAGGATTTGGCTTTTTTGATCTTATCTCTCTTGTGTACCAAAGTTCTGTAATAATGGTATTGATTTCTGGAAGTGAATCAATGTCATTTTTGCTAACAATTTCACCAATTTTATATATCTTGTTCAAAGTCGACTGTCTTGCACTTTCAGTAGGGTGTGCTGTAAATACTGGCGAAAATTTGTACCCGTTATTACCCTTTTGTACTATTTTTTCTTTTTTTATACCAGTAAAAGCTTCTCTAAAAACTTGTTCAGAAATATTAGCTAAATAGAAAAAGAGTGTGAATGCTTTAGCAACAATTAGTATTTCCTTGGAGTTCAATTTACTTAATTCGCTGAATGCTTCTTCTAAATATTTTGGATTGTTAGTAGCTCTATACTTTTTTGAATTTAATCTTATATCTTCTACGATGTTGAAATATTTTTCTCCAGCTTGTTTCTTTATTACTTGTCCAAGTTCACTGGCTAATAAGTTAATAGTTTTTGATAAAGTAGAGAAGTGGTTAGAAATAGCTATATCCTCTCAGCATTCTTAAAGTGGTCACTACCAGTTGCATCGAATATAGGAACTGAAACTTTACTAAAGTCAAAGTTTTCAAAATCAGTATGCGCCGTGTGAACTAAAACTAAATCATATTTATCAATGTTGTCAAAACTATCTTCTTTTTCAACATATTTTTTATTTACTAAAATGCTATCAACAAATGGGTCATAGTACTTAACATTGACTCCCCGTTCGAAAAGGTTTTCAATAATTCCAATAGCTGGTGACTCTCTGACATCTCCAATGTCTTTTTTGTAAGCTACTCCAAGAATCAAGATTTTTGAGTTTTTAAATGGCTTTTCTAAAAGATTCATCTTTTCTAAAAGTCTACTGACAACATAACTTGGCATGGAATTATTAATTTCTTGGGCGAGTTCAACAAACCTTACCGGTTTTCCTATTTGTCTCGTTTTAAAAGATAGGTAATTAGGGTCTACTGGAATGCAATGCCCACCAACACCTGGCCCAGGCCTAAAGGATTCAAATCCAAATGGTTTAGTTTTTGCAGCATTTACAACCTCCCATATATCTATTTCGAGCATATTACATAAGATTGCTAGCTCATTTATTAATGCAATATTTACATGTCTATAAGTATTTTCTAAGAGTTTCACCATCTCAGCTTCTTTTGTACCACTGACTCTTACTACCGAATCTATAATTTGTTCGTAGAAATTCTCAATTTTTGAAAGTGACTCATCGTTAATTCCGCTTATAACCTTTGGTGTGTTTTTAAAATTCCATGTATCGTTTCCTGGATCAATTCTCTCTGGAGAATAGCCCACAAAAAAATCAACCCCTGCTTTAAGATTTGAGATTTCTTCAATAACAGGTATCAAAACCTCTACAGTTGTTCCGGGATATGTCGTTGACTCAAGAATTATAATCTGATTTTTAGTAATATTTTTAGCAATAGTTTCAGCTGCAGCCTTTACATAACTAAGATCTGGTTGATAATCAGTCAACGGTGTTGGTACGCTTATAACTATAGTTTCTGACTCAGATAAATATTTAGGGTCAGATGATAAGAAAAGACCTTTCTCTAAGGATGCTTTAAGTTCTTTATCTGAGATATCTTCTATAGTTGATTTTCCTAAATTATAATTAGAAATTTTATTTTCATCTATATCGTAACCGTAAACTTTCAAGTTTGAACTTGTAGCTTGTATAGCTAAAGGTAAGCCTACGTAACCAAGCCCTATTACCGCTACATCGTATTTAAAATTACTCATATACCTCTAATACAAAACATCATAAATTCTTGATGATGTAAGACCATCCCAATTTTTAATATTAATTTCATTTGGTAGTTTACTGCCTAATGAACCCTTTATTTCATTAATTATTACTTCTGTATTTATACCGATAACTTTATTTGTTCCTTCAAATACAGTAATTGGTCGCTCTGTTTCCTCTCTTAAAGTTAAACATCTTATATTAAGATACGTTGTCTCTTCTTGGAGGCCTCCAGAGTCGGTTAATACTAATTTTGCGCCTGAAACTAAACCTAAGAATTTAATGTAAGGCAGTGGATCGATAAAAATAAAATTTTCGAATTGTAAGTCATTTTTTTCAATAAATTGAGATAGCCTAGGATGGGCTGGTATTAATATTTTATAATCTTTCTTAAATGAATCTAATGCAGTAAAGATGCCACTTAATGCTTCATTAGATAGATTTGAAGGCCTGTGGATAGTCATTACGAAGTATGGTTCATTGATACCTAATTCATCAATAACGGTATTTTTTGAATTTTGAATTTTATCCAAATTAGCCTTAAGGGTGTCAATCATTATGTTTCCAACATTAAATATTTTTTCTTTTCCAATATTTTCATCAAGTAGATTTTTAACAGCATCATCAGATGGTGTAAATAAGTAGTCACTTATTGTGTCAACAGCTAGCCTATTTCTTTCTTCGGGCATATTCAGATTTCTGGATCTTAGACCTGACTCAACATGAAATAGTTCTAAATCTCTATTTTTAGTAACTAAAGCGGCTGCAAGAGTTGAAGTTACGTCACCAAAAACCCCTACCCTTGGTAAATTACATTTACTTAATGTAGTATCTAGGCTCTTAATCATATAGCTCAATTGATGATTCATTCCATCAAGGGGGGTTTCTAGGTTTATATCAGGTTCTCTTAATTCAAGATCTGTAAATATGTTTCCTGAAAGATTCTTATCCCAATGTTGGCCTGTATGAATAAATAAGACCTCTAAATTCTTACTTTCAAAATATTTCACTAAAGGAGCAGCTTTTATAAAATTTGGTCTCGTACCGACAACTAAAGCTACATCATAACTATTTTTAACCACATAATGATTTTAGTCATACAATTAGTTGTTAATAAGGAACTATTATTGAATTAATGGATAAGAGTATTGTACTTAACATATGTGGTGTAAAATCGCTTGGTGGACAAGTTATAGTTAAATCTGCTTTAAAATTTATTGAAAAGTCAAACTACAAAATAATTCTTTTACACGATAATTATTTATTAGATAATTTAGATATAAATTCTACTGTGCAAAAAATAGAAACAAGTTTAAATAGATATTTTCACCCCTATCTCAATATTTTCTTAAGTAAAAAAGATATGAATATGATTAACGAATCAGAGGCAATAATCCATTTTGGCAATTTTGGCTTTAAAACTAAAAATAAATCATACGCTCTCATCCAGAACTTACTTCCACTAAAAGTTAAGGACCTGAAGAATCTAATTTTAAGATACTTTATAAATAAATCATTTAAAGAAAGTGATCATATAATTTACCAACTTGACCATGTTGCTGAAGAAATACAAAATCAATTCAGTAATAAATTAATAAAAATTGGTGTGATTGAAAAGTTTGAAAATGACATAAATTCTGAAACTGGAGTATTAAGCATACAGAGCCAAATTAAAAATAAAAATTCTAGCTTTATGGATGCTGTACTAAAGAAACTGAAGGTTGATAATCCTAATCTGAAAATAACAAAGTTTATATCAGAAGAAAGTCAAAAAAGATCAGAAAATAAATCAACTTTATTACTTGAAGAATTTCCCAGTCACAGTATCTATTTACATACAAGTCATTATGAAACTGTAGGATTACCTTTATATGAAGCAAGTTCTGCTGGACTGTTTGTGGTGGCTCCTGATTCTGCATATATGGAGCATTTTGATATTTCTAATTCAATTAAATATATACCAGGAGATATTGAATCTGCCACTACATGTATTAAAGATGCATTAGATGTTAAAAAAGAACCCTTTTACAGTTTAGAATATACAGAAGACTGGAATCCTGTTCTAAAAAGTATCTAGTTTCTCAATCAATGCTGAGGGTGAATAAAGTTTATTGAACTTTTTGCTATCAAAATTATCAATTTCCGAGAAAAACTTATTTAGATCTTTTTTAAAAATATTTATATCTGTATTTTTTGTAATAATAAACAGGTTATCAAACTCATCTGAAATATGAATTACCGGATCATCATTAATTTCAGCAAAGTGAATGACGGGTTTACCAGTTGCTATATATTCGATAACTTTACTGGGTATTTGATTTGGGTTTAAATTACCAATGGAAACGAGGCAGTGGAATGACTTAGTCATTAACTGTAGTGCTTCATCTCTCGCAACATGAGAATTAAAATTATGCTTGCTGCTGTCAAGTGTACTCTTTTGCAATATACTCTCCGAATCTGAATTTATATACCAGTGCATTTCATAATTTTGAAATTTGTCTAGAAAATTAATAAAATTTACAGGCGTCCTGACCCCATGAGTGAAAATACCAAAATATCCAAATTTTATATCATTATTTGTATAGTTATAGTTCTTGGTTTGTTCATATAAATGTTCTCGAAATTTGCTGATAGGCTGTCCCACAGCTGTAATAGAGGGGTTGATTTGAAACTCTTTTATATGAATTTTTCTAGCATCATCATGTGTAAATAAGACTTTAGAAGCTTGCTGGTAAAATTTCGTTTCATAGTGTTTATTTAATCGTCCATATAGAAAACTATTGTTTTCAGGGGCTGTTGTTTTTAATGTAAAAGGGTCACCCACGTCCATAATCCAAGGCTTCCCTATTTTTTTATTAATCAAATATCCAGCAATATGTGACGAGAAAGGCAAACTAACGGTAACAAGAACATCATATTCTAAATTTAATTTTTTTCTTACTTTAAAAACAGAAATGAGCCAAAACATTGTATAGTCGGGCCAAGCAAAATTTCTAATTACAAATCGGTAGACTTTTTTTAATAATTTAAAAATTATACTTTTAATTCTATTCTTTGAATCCAAACTATTAGATTGATTTCGTAAGCTAACAACAACATTACTTGCTCTTGAATTTCCTACAAAAATTGTCTCAATATTGCTGTCTTGACTGTGTTGTTTTGTGCCAGTTAGAACTGTCACCTCGTGACCTAGTGAAACCAGCTCATCAACTAAAAGCTTCCACCTAGTTGTTCTAGGACTTACGTGGGGTAAAAACTGATGAGTAACAATTAGGTACTTACTCATTTTTATGACTTTCTAGAATTATTAATCCAACAGATACACCCAATAGAGTGCTCAACTCCTCAGCTTGGAAGAAAAACATTAATAGAATCGAAAAAAGCTGAATCGCTAAATAATAATTAATAATTTCTGTATTTTTAAATAGGTAATACATGTATTTAAACAATATAAATAAAAACCAGATGAGACCAATTAAGCCACTTGAAAAATAAATATTCGCATATAGGTTGTTAAAAGAAACAATCTGTCCTGGATTTCTAAATACTATCTCTCCTGATTTAACTTGAGCTGTTTGTTTTTCAAAATTATAGGAGTAAATAATATTTGAACTTCCGAGACCATCGCCAAATAACTTTATATTTTCATTAAGTATATGGTTTGTTAAATATGAAAAGTTTCCAAATCCATCTAGTCCTCCCCCAGCTATTAATGTAGCTCTAGAAAAAATACTTTCAGCGATGTTCTCTGAATTTTTAGCTTCATCTAAGGAGTCATCGTAAATACTACAGTCGCACTTATCTGCAGAGTTAGGCGGACACATGGAAGGATCCAAAGGAGGAAATTTAAAACTTATGTTATTGGCGATTAACGATACAAAAAGGATCATAATTATTGGATATACAAAATTTAATTCAAGTTTTTTAGTTTTAAGTAAGTAAACAAACAATACTACAAGACATGCAACTAATACTGATATTACCCCAGTAAGACTTCTTGTAAGTATGAGTGATAATATTGGAAGTATTGATAAAAAATACCATTTATTATTTTTTCTAGCTAAATAAAAGTTTAAAGGTATAAAAGGTACTGTCCATACTGCTAAAAAACTAGGTTCACGAAATGTTCCATAGTTTCTTAAAACTGAACAAGCTCTTTGGATAGGCTGGGACCAGCCCCCCGATCCAGCTCTGGTTCGATTAAAATCTGGAAAATCGAGAAAAAATGAGAAATATGAATACAGCGACAAGACTGAAATGATAACTCCAATATAAGCAATATACTCAATGAGTTGATCTTTAGTAAAATACGAGGCCAGAAACTGTATTATCCACACGACAATAAAAAAACTTATAATTTTCGTAACTCTCAAACTGATGAATTGAGAATAAGTACTAGTAGCATATTGAGGCATTTCAAGATCAAAAGAAAAAGCTTTAATAATTGTTACAGTGACTACGTATAAAATCCAATATTTTAATGAACCGAAATTTAAAGAACTTAAATCAAAGTTAAAAACATAATATGCAGGAATTATTAGTAATAATATGGATACGCCAAACCATGGAAATGGAACTGCAAATATAGAGAAAGCATCTAAGCCCTCTAGGAAAATACTAGAAAGTAGAATAGATAGAACTATATTTTGCTCTTTAATCTTCAACTAAATCTTTTATACCCTTCTGAAAATTTATTTTTGATACCACTAGTTTTTTCTCCCCAAGAGTCGTATGGTTGTAATCTTTGTAATTTTGAAAAGTCCTGAATTGAAAGTATTCCATCATCTAGTTTTATTTCCCTATATATCTTACTTCCATTAAATTCAACTACCCCAAGAAAATTTTCCATATTAAAAGTTAACACATTTCCATTAGTCATATTATTTATTTTGAAGCAATCAAATTCATCTTCTTTTTTAAACTTAATATTGAGATTAGGGCCCCAGTGATACTCTAAAGATTTAAATTTATTTCTAGTAGAAATATCATCTGTGTAAGTACCTGTTCCTGGATCTCTAGCTATCCACTTATTATCTGTAAAACATTCAATAGACAACTGATCATAATGTGAATGACCTCCTACTCCATTTTGTCCAACGGGTCCACATCTAATACTTAAATATTCAGAGTCATTCCTCCAAATAAAAATCCCAAACTCTGGGTATGCGTATGATTGATAATCTTTTGAAAATAATTTTATTTCTGGATGCTTCACATGTTTGTAGTCTTTTAAATTTGGAATTTCTTTTGACACTTCATTCATATTATTATTTTTATTAATAATTAAATTTTCATTAATTTCAAGACTTTCAATCAGTTTTATTAACCAAGTAAGCTTTAGCGGTTTTTCTTCTTCAAATGCAAAATAAAATATTCTTCCAGAATCATTATCTCCAATTTGTGACAATTCACCATCAATAATTAACAATTCTAAAAATTTCTTATTTAGTAGAATTAATTTATCTATCACTGATGAAATATCTGAAGTTTTATCTAGATCTTGCATGGAAATTTTGCATAGTATCAATGCTTCAGTTACGAAAGCAGCGTAATGTGTAGAACCTTCAAAATTTGTTCCTTCTTCGTTAAACTGATTTGTTATTTCATTTTCTAATTCTGAAAGTACGAATTCAGTATCAATCACACTATTTTTAGTTTCATAGTTAGCAAGAAAAAATAACATGGCTGAAAGTTCTATTAGGTAATGGTTTCCAACAACATTGCCCTCATTCTCTAGGTTATCTTTTACATATTGATAATTCTGGGAAATATAAGCATCAAGTAATTCTTCACTATTGTCAAAAATTATAGATCTATTACTTTTATGAGCAAGAAACTGTCTGTGAATTATTAGATTAATTAGGCGGATTGCAACATCCATGGGACTATTCCAGTAAATTAGGGGAAATTTATCTACTTTAACTACAAAAGCTTCGGAATCTAGTGCCTTCATAGCATCAATAGAGCTAATTAAATTCTGTTTTTGTAGGTGTTGCAACCTCGAAGCTTCGTAGGGCACTTTTACATCTGCAATATTGAAAAAGGCAGGCTTTAATTTTCTATTGGAGAAGTCGTAGCCCTTAAAAAAATCTGTACCGACAATCCAACTATTATTTACAGATTCTCCAAATATTTTCATATCAATAAGATTTAAATCTTGAGTTAAGTCTTTACCTATTGCCCCTAACAAGTCAAAAACTTGTGATTTATCTTTCCATTTTCCTTGATCAAAGTTATCAGGTATGAGTGGAGGTTGTTTAAAAAGATTATTAATTTCGTATTTAAATTTTCTTAAGTATCTTCTCATTTGTAAGAATTCCTGAAACTATAAGATGTAAGAGCTGAAATTGTTATTTGAGATAAGATGATAGAAACTACAGCTGAGTTTTGAAGAATTTGATTAGTAATAAAATAAATTGACAATGAAATCATTGAAGCTAAAAATATAATTTTTGAAAGATTGATCTCAAAATTTAAGGCTCTTGCGAAAATTATATTTATTCTTGACCACACCATAAGAGGTAGACAAAACAAGATATAAGAAGTGTACTCAGCAACAGTTGAAAATTCATCACCTAAAAGGAGAACAAAGATGCTACTTGCAAAGTTCCTAAGGAAATAAAATGAAATTGGGATTATAAAAGATGCAAAGAATACTTTCTTCAATGTATTTCTTATATTCATAACTTCTTCTCTGGTCTTAACCTTAGAAAGTTGTGGAAAAAGTATATCTAGGCTTGCAGCTACAAGTTGAAAAAGTATTTCAAGTATTCTTCGAGCCCAAGATAGTACACCTAGTAAGGGTCCCCCAAAAAATAAACCTAGTAAAACTATATCCAGCTCTGAAACAAGAGCACTTGAAAAGGTTGTTAGCACCATTTTTTGTCCAGATTTTGATAGCTTATTTCTAACATCTTTCTTGTCATGATTTTTAGGATTTTTATAATTATCACGTATTGAAAAATGTGCAACTCCAAAGAAAATAGCTAATACAAAAACTTGGTATACAATCACCCAGACTATTGGGTAGCCAGCCATGACTATAATCCAGGCACCTATTCCGTATAGTATTGTCCGAATAGCAATTTGCTTTGAACTAGTAACAAAATCGCCATTGGCTTGATAAAATGCAAGTGCAACATGTATCAACTCATTAATTACAAAACCTATTAAAAATAATGAAGTCAAAGTAAAATCTCTTTTGAAAATTACAGTCAAAGGATAGAGGAATATAAAGGCAATTAGAAGGTTCCGTATGATTAAGAAATAGGAATTTGCAAAAACAAAATCTGAGATACTCTCATTTCGAGCCCTTAGTTTAGTTACTACTAAAGCTAAGGATAAAACTAAAGCTGTCCCAATAAGAACTGCCAAACTTTTTGATGAAGCATACTCACCGTAAATAGATGGACCATATTCCCTGCTAATGATTGTGATTAACAGTAAATTCACAATTAATAGTGATACTTGTGTGAAAGAAATATATACACTATTTTTTTTCCAATTGTTAATCATTGAACTCTCCTTGAGGCATGCCATTGAGAGAGATTAATTAAATACCATTTTTTTTGATAATCGGAACCATTTAGAACCTTATTAAGTTCATTGGTGTTGAATAAATTTACTTCTTCATTGAAACTTTTTACGGAATCGTAGAAGTAGTCAATATCTTTTTTGATCCATTCACCAATTGGTGCTCTGAATCCTTGTTTTGGCCGATCTATAATCTTATTTGGTATATGATTTCGAGCAATATTTTTTAATAATGGTTTTGTAGTTGATTTATTTAATAGTATTTTTTCTGGAACTGTAAGGACAAATTCAACTAATTTGTGATCAAGAAAAGGTACTCTAGTTTCGACTCCTGATTGCATAACTAGCTTGTCCATTCTCATTAATAGCAATTCAGGAAGACGAATATCTAAATCTACTAGTGTCATCCATTTAGATAATTCTGCATCAGATCTTGAGAAGTAGTCATCCCACTTGCTATCAACATAATGTAACGAAGATGGGTTCTCTGAAATGCCTCCATCAACAAGTCTATTGATCTCTGATAAATTGAAACCTAAAGCTCCACCCGGAAAAGATGTTCGATTAAATATAATGTTTGATAACAAATTTAACCTATGGTTTGAAAATCCTGAAACTCTAGAATTATTTTTCATAATCGGCTTAATGAATCTATTAAGTTTTAGATATCTAAGCCAATGTTCGTAACCATAAAATAATTCATCAGCCCCTTCTCCAACTTGAACAACTGTAATTCCTTTCGACCTTGCAGATTTTCCAAGAAAATAAAGAGGAATGCCAACTTCGTCACCATTTAAATCATCTTGGTAGTTTGAGTAATTATTTAATAAAGTTTTAAAGTCTCTATATGCTATTTTTTCTTTAATTAACTCTATATCAATATTTGATGATGCGTATTCAGCCTCAGATACTTCCCCTTTGTAGCCATCAAAGTGTTCCTCATAATCGATATTAAAACCTTTCAATTTACTTTGACTACCTGCCTTCATGAGTTTCCCTATTAATGAGGAGTCCAATCCACCAGAAAGGAATAGTCCAACTTCAACATCACTTACTTTTCTATACTCCACTGATTCAATAAGTAGTCTTTCTAATTCGTCACTTGCATCACTCTCACTCATCTCGTAATCTATTTCAAAACTAAACGGATCCCAGTATTTATATGTTTTAATTTCACCACTTTTAGAAAAAGTAACATACTCTCCTGGTCTAACTTTGGAAATATTTTTATTACCAGTACTACTTCCTGGGATACATAAATGTCTCATGTAAGTCATGTATGATTCTGTATCCGGAATGAATGGTATTAATTTTGAGGATTCAATAGTTTTCATTTCAGATCCGAAAACTATCCATTCTTTATATTTTGAAAAATATAAAGGTTTTATTCCAATCCTATCTCTAGCTAAAAATGTAGTTTTTTCAATTGAATCATATATAGCAAAAGCAAATTGCCCTCTGAGCTTATCTAGAATTTTTTCTTTGTAACATATAAACCCTTTTAGCAAAACCTCGGTGTCTCCAGATGTATGAAAGCTGTATCCTTTGTTTTCGAGTTCTTCTCTAATCTCTTTGTAATTGTAGATTTCTCCATTGAATACTATCCAATAACGATTGTCGTCGGAATGAAATGGTTGGTTTGATCTATCGTCTATATCAATGATGGCTAATCTTGTATGGACCAATGAGACAGTTTCTGAAATGTGTTTTATTGAAGAGTTGTCTGGCCCTCTATGCTCTAGTGAGGTTTTAATATTATTGGCAATTTCTGGGTCAATTTTAGAATTATTAATGTTAATAATTCCACCTATTCCACACATTTCTTTAACTCTACTGTTATATTTTTTATTTAAAGTACATTAATTTGAATAGTTTAAAGTAAATATTGTATGAAAAAACTATTAGACATTACAATAACCCTAATATTTTCTCCGGTTCTACTAGTAATTTACCCACTTATTTTGATGGTAATTTACATATCTGATGGTTCTCCTGGTTTATATAAACAACAAAGAGTGGGTGAAAATGGAAATTCATTTCTTTTGTATAAATTTAGAACAATGGATGCTTTATCTAGTGACGATGTACATCAAGAGCATTATGAAAAACTTTCAAAAAAAGAGGCAATTGAACCTTCATTAACTCCAAGTAAACCTATAAGAATTGAAAATGATGATCGTATTACCAATATTGGTAATTTTCTCAGAAAAACGTCCTTAGATGAATTACCGAACCTTATTAATGTCTTACGAGGAGAAATGTCAATTGTGGGACCAAGGCCACTTGTAAAATATGAATCAGATCTGTACGGAGATTATCAAAAAATAAGGAATACTGTAAAACCAGGTATTACAGGCTTAGCTCAAATACAAGGCCGGTTGGATCTAAGCTTGCAAGAAAGACTTTATTGGGATTTAGAATATGTTGAAAGTAGATCCTTATTTGTGGATGTGAAAATTATATTTTTAACTTTTTATTATGTAGTTACCAGGAAAGGTGCAAGCTAAATCAAGGTTAAATACTTTTTAACTATCTCTGATTTTTCGATCTGGTTCTTATTAATATTGCTTACATTTAACAATGTTTCAGATAAAAATTGTCTCGATGATAATTTTTCAAATGCATCTAAAAATGATTCCACTGAATCAGGTTCTATATTCACACCAAGGCTATATTTCTCTATAAACTTTGCAACAGCGGACTCCTTATTTGAAATTGATAGCAAAACCTTATTCATTGAAAGATAGTCAAATGTTTTACCTGGGAATCCCTCAATAGTTATACGTTCATCAAGAGAAATTAAAGCTACGGGTATGTCAGAGATTTTTTCTATTAGTTCATTCCGTTCAATATGTTTATTAAGATTAATTTCAGCATTTACATACTTTTCAATATTTACGTACTCGGTCCCAGCACCATAAATATCAAGCTCCCACTTAACATCATGTTCAATAGACATTTGAATGAACTTTTCTAAATTTTGTGGCTTACCAAGATTCCCTGCATAAAACATCTTTTTTAAATCTAGATTGGGATAATTCTCACTTAATGGATAAGGGGAAAAGTGCGTAATAACTTCAATATTTTTTTGTGACAAATCTCTATTTGTTATTAAATAATTTCGGAGCTCAGGAGAATTGACGACTAAATTATTAGTATTCTTCATTGAATATGTATCTAGCTTTTTAAATATCCTTGTAAGTAACTTTGATTTAAATAGACTTAAGTTATTAGCTATCTCTGGATAAAGCTCCCAAACTGAATAGGTAACTTTAAGTTTTAATATTTTATAAACGAAAATACTTACTAAATTCATTGTTGGCGGATAACTAAAAATAAAGATATGTTCGTAGGTTTTTCTTGCCTTGTATAAAAAACGTAGTGAGTAATAATGAAATCGCATCCACTGAAATATCCTTCTAGATTCTTTAAAACTTCTTGTTTTTGAATTTACATGATAGATTTTTACGCCTTTGTATTCAGATTGTGAATACTGCTTATCTATGATGGATAAATTGTTTGGCTTTGACTTTTCAAAATTGTACTGTGGTGTGCTGGCAAGTATTTCTACTTTAATATTATTTTCATTAAATCCAGCTGCTAACTCAGCTACCAACATCCCAGTAGAAACATTATCGGGAGGTATTGTAAGAGAGTGGAATAGTATCCTTTTCATCCTTTAAGAGAATTACTTATATCAAATGGATAATCACTTGGCGCATGTTTTTTGAATGAATCTGTGTCTGAAAGATTAACTAAATCTTGTACAATTTTCTCAGAAGCTGTTCCATCTCCGAATGGTTGTTCCCAATTTGTATTTTTCAAACTTTCAACTTTAGAAATAAATGATTCATAGTCAGTATGTTTTTCAGATGGATCAAACTTAACTGAAGACTCAACATCATACACCTCTGGTCTTTCCGTTGAAAATCTTAATTGAATACTTGCTGTTCCCAATATACAAGCCTCTTCGACAACAGTACCTGAATCTGATAATACATAATCTGATCTACCAAGTAAATGCATAAACTCAAGATAACCAATTGGATCACAGACATAAACATTTGATTTAAGATTCAAATTAAATTCCTTCATTTTCTTCTGAGTTGTGTACCCCATTGGAAAAATCACATTTTTATCTGTTTTATTTATTAGATTTACTATTTCTTTTAAACTTGATTCCTCAAGTACATTCTCTCGACGGTGTACAGTTGCAAGAAGGAATTCATCCTTTTCTATTAATTTTGAAATTTCTTGAGATAGAAACTGATCTCCAGATTCAAATAAATTTTTGTTTTCATTAATAATGTCAACAATAGGATTTCCTGTAACTTTGATTATTTGTTCAGATATACCTTCTTTCAGACCTTGATTTTTGTATCCATCAAGATATGCATATATCCTGTCAGATAAATGATCTATTGTTGTTCTATATTTTTCCTCTGGCATTCTCCAGTCGTAAGACCTCATACATCCTTCAATATGAACAATTGGGATATTATGTTGAGCAACAGCAATTGAGCCCATAACTGTATTTGTATCCCCTAGAAATATTACGGCTTTATATTTATTTTTTTCTAAATGATTATATATATTCTTAATAACTGAACTGACAATTGCTGCGTCGTTTCCTTTTTCAATTTCAAACTCTACGTTTGGCTTTGGAACATTTAATTGTTCAAAGAATACATCTTTCATATTTTCTGAATAGTGCTGGCCAGACCAAATAAAATCATATGTTAAATTGTTACTGCTCTCCAGTAGCTTGAGAATTTTACTAGCACGAATAACGTCAGGCCTAATACCTAAAATGATAGCTATATCTTTCATTGATTAACCAATAATTCCTGAGTTAAGCTGTATCTTGAAAGTTCTTCAATATTTTCCTCAACACTAGGTATTTCGTCATACCCCCCAAATTTCCAAAGTATTTTGTTTTGTTCAGGATTTAGTGTGCTCAGTGTTCTGTTTATCACGGTATCAGCCTCGGTTTTATTTATGCCTATGTCCTTTTTAAAGTATTTTGCGAAGAGGTGTAATAATTCATATTTAGTAACAACATCTGATGGTATTAAATGCTGGATTAAACCTGCATCATAATTATTTTCTATGATTCCATTAATAACATTTGCAAAATTTAGTGTTGTAACACCATTCCATAAATGATTGTTAAATCCATTTACTGAGTCAGACTGTTCATGGTAAAACCAATTAAGTAGAGATCTACCTGTAGCGTACTCTGGACCAATAATACTTGATCTAATAACAGTTTTATTTTTAACCATAATCTCACCTGCAATTTTGGTTTTTCCATATACGTCTATAGCATCTGTGTTAGATTCCTCACTATACATACCTTTTTCACCGTTAAAAACACAATCTGTACCAATTTGTAAATATTTAAAGTTAAATTCATTTGTAGATTTAGCAATATTTAAAGGTAAAAAAGAATTAATAGTTTGTGCATTAATAACAGATTTCCGATCGCTTTCTTTAATAAGTGGCTTAATTACACCGATACAATTTATGACAAAATCTGGTTGGACCGTGGATACAAGGCTTGTAAATCCCATTGATAAAGCATCAAAGTTAATAATCTCACCATTTAAATATTCATTAACATGCTTATCTCTACGAGATGTAAAAAAAAGCTTTCCAGATGATTTTTGTGAAAAGACATTCGCAAGCATATTTCCAAGCATGCCGTCTATACCTAAAATTAAAATATTACTCATAAAAGTTTGGATTATGTTTTTCCCAAGGGTTCCAAAATTGTGCATCAATCCTAAAATCATCATTTGAAGATTCGCCTAAACTAGCTGAAGAAAAATATCTAATTGCATTTTCATCTGTAAGATTCATTGCTCCATTCGCGTATCCACCTGGGATGAACAAAACACTATTTTCAGAATTTAATATGTACTCTTTAACTTCTGCTTTCATATCGGGACTATCAAAACTGTCTACTTTTACAACACAGACCAAGAATTCACCTTTTTGTACAGTTACCCATTTTTTTTCATTTTGATGTCCATGCCAGGCTCTTACAGTTTTGAGTAATGTATTTGTAACTACATAGCTCCTTTTTACATCAGTCATGTCAAAGTCATTTACAAATGTAACCTGTCCCCTCTCATCTGCTGAACTATTGATAGGGAATGAGATTGGTTCCATTATTTTACTCCATATAAATTAAGAAAATTTTGATTTGAATATCTGGGATCACTAATGTCTTTTATTCTGTTCTTAGATATTAACTCATAAATCTCATCTATACCTACCTTTAAATCTACTTCAGCCTTGAATCCAGTCTCTTTATGAAGTTTTTCACTTGTTACTTGATAATTTCTTGCATCTTGGAATTCCAATGGGGTTTTGATAATTTCCGCTGTAGTTATTTTTTTTTCAATTTCCTCAGCTATTTCTATTATTTTGAAATTTTGATAGTGTAAGTTAAATATTCCATTTACTTGGGTCTCTATAGTTGCATCAATTGCATTTGCAACATCATTTACGTGTAAAAGAGGTCTCCATTGATCCCCACCAAAAACGCTCATCTTATTTTCCATCAGTGCTTTGGTTACAAGTATGTTGACGACTAAATCAAGTCTAATTCTTGAATACTGATCACTTATTCCAAATAGTGTTCCAAGGCGAAAAATTATTACATTTGAATCTTCCAAATACTTTTCTGCAATTAGTTTTGAACTGGCATATTCTGAAAGCGGATTTGTAGAAGAGTCTTCAGATAATACTCCTTCTTGTGCTCCGTAAACAGAGCAAGTTGAGAGAAAAACTATTCTTCCT
>Ga0209716_1000135_pt1 | contig 76676 bp, 73 predicted proteins | sample COGITO_mtgs_1205_FD_184811 | JGI IMG/M metagenome (GOLD analysis project Ga0209716, IMG submission 184811) | Pelagic marine microbial communities from North Sea - COGITO_mtgs_120531 (SPAdes) (version 2) | ecosystem: Environmental > Aquatic > Marine > Epipelagic ... | reverse complement strand
CAAGAAAAAGTAAAACTAAACAGAAAACACATGTAAATAATCTAATAGGTGACATTACATCAAAAAATATAAAATATGTCATAATTAGACCTAAAATCACGCCTAATATCCACGCAAACTTTTTAGGTTTAGCTTCAACCCAATTTTCTGATTGATTAGAAACAATTAATGAACCTATAAGCATGTATGGTGCATATTTAGGATTAATAAAAACTCTTATAATAAATTCAATAATAAATGTAATCGAAAATAACTCTGCCCAAAATAAACTTTTTGTTAAAAAAACAGAAAATAAGCTAATAATTCCAAATAAAAACATAATACCAGCACTTGCTCTTGCTTCATTTTCATTTATAACTTTAAAGTCATATTCTTTTACTATTTCACCAAAACTAAATATTTTACTCATATCTTGTTATCCTAATTTTTTAAATTATATTTGCTATTCTAATCAAATTTCACTTACATCCTATAAGAAAAAGTTATTCTAAGCTGGTTTTTCATAAATATTAGAATTTAATTTTCTCATTATAAGATTAAGAAGATATAATTTTATATATATAAACAAATGGATGAAATCATGAAATTAAAAAAATGGATATTTATAGCAATATTACTAACAATTCTTTACTATACATTTATTGTAAATTTTGTTGTTACACTTTCTGTTATTGCTTCTTTGTACGTAATATTTAGAATATATAAGTTTAATGCTAGAAAAAAACTAAATAAACTATCAAGTTCAAAAGAACTTTTTAAACAAAGTGAATTAGGACTTTTTATTGCACTAGTTGCAAAAGTTGCTAAAGCAGATGGAAGAGTACAAGAACTAGAAGCTCAACTTATTGGTATGATGTTTGATGATATTGCAAAAGTTTTTGATGAAAAAGAAAAAACAAGAGCCATTATGAAAGAGATTTTCAATGAAGAAAAAGAAAAAGATGGTGATACAAAAGAAATTGCTCAAGCTTTAAATAAATTACTAGGTCGTAGTAGACATAAACGTAATCAGTTTGTAGCGTTTTTAGTACAACTTGCTTTTGTTGATAATGGTATTAGTTCTCAGGAGGAGCTAGTTTTAAGAGATATTGTAAAAGAGCTTAATATAACTTCAGAACAATATGATGCAATTGTGAGTAAATTTGAAAATATGATGAAAAATAAGCAACAAACTATGACTCCTAAAGAAGCTTATGAAATTTTAGGAGTTAAAGAAAGTGATGATATGAATACTATTAAAAAAACATATAGAAAACTTATCAGACAATATCATCCAGATATTATAAGTTCACAAGATAAGGGTGAAAGTTATATGGAAGAAGCAACTGCTAAAACGCAGGAAATAAATCAAGCATATCAAGTTATCAAAGATGAAAAAAAGTAAAGAAATTAAGGAGTTATTCTAGTGTCGATATTTGCTTTACAATCACTAGCAGGTGGGTTTTTAGATGAAGATTTAGAACATTTTAATAAATATTTTGATGATTGGTGTATTCAATTTGAAGATTATGAAGATGCACAAGATATAGTACAAACTCTTGAAAATCATGAGGCTATTGATATAGTTGAAATAACACCTTTAAGTTATCCAAAATACTTTTTTTCAGCATTACAAGGCACAGTCTATACTACACGACAAATTAAAAATAAAATTGTTTGTGTTGTTGAACCTGTAATGGGTGCAAGTTTTAGAATTGCAATATGTGATCTTAAAACAAAAAAAGTAAAACTAGCAAGTACTCGATATAAAAGTATTCCGAATGTTGAAGGTGCTTTTGCTAACTTAGATGAAATTCTTTGATTTAATATTAGTACTTGATTTTACTATTAAATACTTCATTAAAATTAGGCAAAGATATAACATCTCCTGAATTCATATTATCAAGATGCATATTTCCAATACGAACTCTTACAAGTCTTAATGTAGGAAAACCTACAGCAGCTGTCATTTTTCTTATCTGACGTTTTTTTCCTTCACAAAGAGTTATAGAAAGCCAACTAGTAGGACCATGTCTTGAATCACGAATATTTCTACCTCGTAATGGTAAATCTGGCTCAAATTCAATAATAGAAGACTTACAAGGAAGAGTTAAATATTTACTTGCATTTACAGTAATTTCAACACCATTTTGTAGTTGTGTTACTGCATCTTTACTAATCTTACCATCAACTTGTACATAGTACTCTTTTTCAATACTTTTATCTCTTACTTGAAAACTTTTCATACCGTCTGTTGTAAGTAATAACAAGCCTTCTGAATCATGATCTAATCTTCCTATTGCCATTGTATTAAGAGGAAAATCTGATAATTCACCCAATAATTTTTTCTTTCTTTTAGCTTCTTGTACAAACTGACTTAAAAAACCATAAGGCTTAAATATTTTAAAATGTTGATGCTCTTGATTAATAGTAGTCATTTAAATATTTCCTTGAAAGTTTATAATATAAGTTTTATTTTTTTTGCATCTCTAGTTTGCGCATTGGCATAGAGTCAACATCTGAAAAAATATCATTAAGGTTTAGATAGTTTGATTCAGATTTTATTCCACCATCTTTACCAATCAAAATAACTTTATTTTTAAAGTTTTTTAATCTTTTTTTTGTACTAATTATAAATTCATTTGATAAAGTACCATTATAATTAGTGTGTATAAAATTGTTTTTGATTAAAAACCATGTTATATCACGATCATTTATTTTGGTTACTTCTTCTTTGAAAAGCTTTAAGTATATGTCTTGATTTTGTGTTTTATTTACAACTATAATTCTATTTTTCCATTCTAAACTATTTAAACTTAATAATACAGGTAAAGTTTGTGCTTGAACAGTTATGTTAAAAATAAATATAGAAATAAATATTATAGTTTTCATTGTATACCTTGAATTAAATAGTGATTACATTTTACAAAATCCATACTTAAATAGTATAAATAAGTAAACCTTGCTATATATTTAGTCAAAGGATGGTATTTTAAGATTAATATAAATACAAGTTAAAAACAAAGAAAAGGAAAATAAATGAAAAAATCTATTGGGATGAAAAATTCTTATGTTTTAACAAAAGAAAGTGTAGATTATGAAATTACAAAAATATCAGCTGGTAACTTTGCCTTAGGATATGAAACTAAAAGCGGATTATTTGTAGTTGAAAACTTTGGTCGTAGTGACACTGATATAAATTCAGAGATTAAAAAATCCATTCATAGATACGAAAGGTTTAAATTTTTTTATGCTTCAAGTCCTAAAAGTGCTTTTCTAAAAGAGTGTAAAAATTATCATGCATTTGACAAAAAGAAAATAGACAAGAAAACTCATCCAATAAAACCTGAAAACTCAGAAGATAAGTGTCCTTATTGTAAATAATAAGATTTAAAAAGGACAGCAGTTTAAACTTTCTGTCCTTTTTATAAAATTGAAAAGAATATTAAGTTAATTTTTTGTTAAAAAACTCAATCGTACGATTCCATGCAAGTTGAGCATTTTCTTTATCGTATCTACCTGTTGAGTCATTATGAAAACCATGATTAGCACCTTTGTACATGTGCATTGTATATTCTATATTATTTGTTTTTAAATCATCTTCATATTCAGGCCATGTTGCATTTACACGCTTATCTAGTTCACCTAAATGAATAAGAAGTGGTGCTTTGATATTTTTACGTAAGTTTTGGCTTGCTGGCGTACCATAAAAAGGAACTCCTGCCTTAATAAGAGTTGAATCAACTGCGGCTAAATAATTTACAATATAACCACCAAAACAAAAACCAACAGCACCTAAGTTACCATTACTATTTTCATGTGATTTTAAAAACTGTGCAGCAGCTACAAAATCATTTTGGATTTTAGCTTTATCCATAGTTTTTTGCATAGCCCGACCTTCATCATCGTTACCAGGATAGCCACCTAATGGAAATAAAGCATCTGGTGCAAATGCTATAAATCCAGCTTTAGCTAGACGTCTTGCAACATCTTTAATATAAGGGTTTAATCCACGATTTTCATGTATTACTAATACGACAGGAGCTTTGCCATTCAGATTTTTAGGAACTACAAGATAACCTCTTCCTTTTCCATAACCTTCTGGCGAATCAAACTCTTCATAGCTTGCTTTTATACTATCATCGTTAAATGATACTTGCTCAGCAAATAAATAGTTTGGTAATAAAGCAGAAGTTAATACACTCATAGAAAAACCAAGTGCCGTTAATCCACCAAGTTTTTTCATAAAGGTACGTCTATCTATCTCACCATGTGCATATTCATCATACCAATCAAATGCTTCTTGAGGTATGTTATCTGTTTGTAATGTATTCATATTTGATCCTTATTTTTTAAATAACTACTAATTTTATACAAAAAACATCATATTTGACCATAATTATTATAATACTAAAAGCTAAAATTTAACATAATACTAACTTGTTAGTTTTTTGATTTGTTAATCCTGGTAATTGCACATGTTTTCTTAATAATCAGGTATCATAACCATAAAATGTTCAAAAATCACTTCGTTAATTTCTTTTTGTTACCACACGAAGAATAGCTTTTAATGATAAAATCTATTGAGTTGATTCTTCTTTTTACGATGCTTAATTATCTATCATCTCAGTTTCACTATCAGGAAGATTACTATTCATATCAACATAATTATTGTATTTTTCAAGACTATTTATCACTACATCTAATGGTTTATCATAAATGTGGATAAAATCTTTTTCTCCTATAAATTTAATCGAAAAAGCTAACTTCTCATATGGAGGATTAAACTGTGCATTTATTCCGTCTTTATTGCCTCTAGCATCTATTTTATACCAACCAAAATCTTTCAGATATACTGAATTTAAACCATGTAAACAAAACTCATCACCATTTCCGTCATTACTTATTTTTAGTCTTTGGTAAGATAGTCCGCAAGGTATATTATTCGCTCGTAATAATGCTGCAAGTAGATGACTTTTTGCATAACACCAACCCGTTTTATGTTTTAATACATCACTTGCTTTGCAAGTGGTGATATTGTTTTTATAATCTCCACTATGATTTATATTATCTCGTACATATTCAAAACAGTTTTTTGCAATTTCTATATCTGTTTTGCAATCACTTGCTAATTTTATTGCTAATTTTTGTATTTCTTGATTTGAGTAATCAATAATATTTGTTTCTTCTAAAAACTTTGTCATAATTTTTAAGTTCCTTTCTTTGAATAATGAGTGAGTAGAATGATAAGAGGAAAAACCAACTCTTATAAAGCTATTTAAAGAACAGGTTTATCTATACCAAATTTTTTATACCAATCATAAGACAATACAACATGATGATTCGCTTCATTATCTAAGCTTTTAAGATATTCATCATCAGGATAAGTCTTAGATAATTTTAACCAAATATTTACTGCAAACAATAGATGAGATTTTATATCTTTTGGTACTGGAATATATGGTCTAAAGTCTGTAATACCTTCTTTTTCAAGTTCGGCTAGTTTTTCATCTGTAATATAATCTATGGGAGTATTTGTTCTAGGATTTCTAACTATTTTAGCTTCCATATCTTTTTGATATTGCACATAATTAAATACTTCAACTGGCTCGTAATCTTTATTTATAATTTCATTCATTTTTAAAACTTCTTTTTCTAATATTTTGTATTTTGTTGTGTTTTTTTAATAGTCTCATTTGTAGTTTTTATTGTTTCATATCTATCTAATAAAATTGTAACCATGTAACCAAGAGAGATAACTATTACTAAAATAATTAATATATTTTTCATATTTGTCCTATTATTTTTTTATGTATTATAGAGTAATTTATTTTAAAGAACATCTAGAAGAAGAAAAACTACTATCAGTTTTTAAATACTCTCTTGCTTTTTTGGAAATTAAATCAACTATGATATTTAGAAAAGCAGTAACAAGTAAAAGTAAAAACATTTTATCTAGTCTAAAATCAGCAATTGCAGAATCAATAAAAAATCCTAAAGTAGCAATTCCTAAAATTCCTAAGATTGCACTTTCACGCATAATTATTTCCCATCTATAAAATAAAAATGCTAAAAATTGCTTATAAACTCTTGGTAATACTTCATAAAAATATTTCTCTGTTCTTTTTTTTGTAATATCAGGACGTAAACTTAATAAGTTAGTTTCATTTCCCATTAAGTGTCCTATTATTGAACCATTATGAAGCATTAAAGCTAATGCTGCTGGAAGCATTGAAGGACCAAATAACTGTAAGAAAATATAAGCTAAGATATATTCAGGAGTTGATCGTAAAATCACTAAAATTATATGTGAACTTAATCTACTTGGTTTACTAAAAAACTTTTTTGAAACTAAAGGAAATAAAACTAAAGCTAAAAGTGCTGTTAAAAAAAGTGATAATTGAGTTAATACAATAGTATTAAAAATACCAGGAAGTATTTCATTTGAAAAAATATTATCAAACCAAGCTAAACTCTTATCAAAACCTAAGTCATTTCTAATTGGATAAGGTACTATATCATTTGTTATAAATCTTATTAAATTATCCAAGTTAAAACCAGAAAAATCATCTAAATAGAAAAATGAAACAATAGTTAAAGGAATAAAAGTATACTTATTAAACCACCATTTAACACTAGCAACGACAATATAAAATGAAATTAGTATCATCCAAACTTCATTATAATAACCTTGCATAAAAGAGCTAGAAAGATAATATCCTAAAGTAGTAATTCCAACAAATCCTAAAATAGCAGTAGATCTTAAAGCACATTCAAACCTATATAAAGTATAAGAAACTAAATGAGGAAGGGCATCAGGAATTTTTGTATAAATAAAATATGATATTTTACTTCTTCCTCTTAAACTTTGAGGAAAAGTATCATGTTCTTCAAGTATTTCAGCATATACTTTTGCAAGTATTGCACTGTAAGGTATGATAATTGCTAGTATTGCAGTTAAAGTATTTAATCCAAAAATCTGTAAAAATATCAAAGCCCAAAAAAGCTCATGAATTGCTCTAGTAAAAGATAAAGATATTCGAACTAGGATATTAGAGAAAAATAAAGCTAGAAAAAAACCAAGTATTGAAGATATAAAAATTGAGATAATTGCAATACTAATAGTATTTAAAAAAGCTTCAAATAAAATAGAATAATTACTAAAAGAAAGCTTTATAATTGAAAAAAAGAATTCTTCAACTAATAAAGAAGTATCAACTGTTGAAATAGACAAATCAGCAATAAAAAAACTAATTACTCCAACAATAAAAATTACAAAGCTTACTCTTAAGTCTTTAGTCACAAACATAATACAACTTTTGTCTATCATCTTCATTTAAATCGCTACAAACTTTATCAAGTATAACTTTTCCATTTTTAAGGCCTATTACCCTATCGAAGTTTTTTATAGCTAAGTCTACATTATGTAATGCACAAATTGAAGTTTCAAACTTTAAAGTTAGTAGTTTTAAAATTTCATCACTTAAATATTCATCAAGTGCTGATATTGGTTCATCTGCTAAAAGTATTTGTTTCCTATCAAAAACTGCTCTTGAAATAGCACATCTTTGTTTTTGCCCACCTGATAAGTTTATAATTTTTGAATGTATCTTATCTTCTAATTCTACTTCTTTTAAAACTTTTAAAATTTTATCTTTGTATTCCTTTGAAGGTAGAATTAAATTTCTAAGATTAGTAAAAAGTGAGTTTTCATCAAGCTTAGAAATATAAACATTATGAAATACTGACAAATTATTTACAAGACCTAACTCTTGTGGAATATAAGTACAATCTTCTTTTTCTAAGTTGTAAAGGTGTTTCAATAAAGTAGATTTTCCACTTCCACTTTTACCTAAAAGAGCAACTTTCTCGCCCTTTTCAATAGATAAACTAAAATCATTTAAAACTGTAAAATCTCCATAAGAGATAGACTCTTCTTGTAAATTAAATGCCATATTAAAAGCTAGTCAACTAAACCTAGTTTTCTAGCAGTATCTAAGATAGGTTGAAAATCTCCATTTTTTGCTTCAATAAATCCAGTTCTTGGAAAAGCATTTAAGATTTTTTCATCTTTGATATTTAAAATAGCTGCTTGTAGTTTTTTAGTAAAACCAACACCGAATTGTTTATCTAAGTCACCACGAGCTGTAAAGTTATAATCAGGATATCCAGGTGTTTGGTAAATAATCTTTACTTTTGAAGGATCAATTTTTCCAGATTTAAGTTCTCTTTTCCATACTTTATAATTAACTGCACCAACTTCATATGCTCCACTTTGAACTAATTCAATTGTTTTAGAATGGTTTCCAGAGAATCCAACTTTTTTGAATATATCATTTGGAGATTTTTCGAATTGTTCAGTAATAAAATACTCAGGCATTAATCTTCCAGATGTAGAACCCTTTGAACCAAATGTAAAAGTCTTACCTTCAATTCCTTTTGGAATAGATGTACTTTTTTCAAGCCCTGTTGAACTATTTGCAATCAAAAATGAGTGAAATTTTGGATCTTCAATACCTTGCGCAATTGCGATTGAACCAGGAACAATAAGTCTAGCTTTAACACCTGATAATCCACCAAACCATGCAAGTTGAACTTGATTGTTTCTAAAAGCAGCTATTGATGCAGAATAAGACTTAACAGGTACGAACTTTACGTCAACATTTAATTCTTTAGTTAAGTAAACAGCTAACTTAGAGAATCTTTCTTTTAATTGTGTTTCATCTTGATCTGGAATTGCAGTAAATGTAAAAGATTTTGCACTTACAAAACCAACAAGCATGATTAACATTAATATTTTTTTCATTGGATTAAACCTCAAAAATTTGAAGCATACGTGAAGATATAAAGTAAAATTAAAAATTTAATTTTCTTTATCTCAAACCTAAAACTTAGGTCTAAATGCTATTTAGTTCTGGATAATACTATATAAGAAGTAAACAAAAGATTAAAGGGTAAATACTTTTTTACTATTTTAATATCTATTTAAAATAAAACTATGTAAAATTTAACAAAATTACAATACAATGTCCGCAAAAGAGGTAATATGAATAACGAATATAAATTAACTAAATTCGTTCAAGCAGCAGGATGAGCCGCAAAGATGGGTCCGGGGGATCTTAAACAAACTCTTTGTAATTTATCACCAAGCGATGAAAAGATTTTAGTAGGATTTGACACTAGTGAAGATGCAAGTGTTTATCAAATAAATGAAGAACAAGCTATAGTGCAAACTCTTGATTTCATTACACCAGTTGTAGATGACCCATATATTTATGGTCAAATAGCAGCTGCTAATTCCTTATCAGATGTATTTGCTATGGGGGCAGAAGTTAAAACAGCTCTAAATATAGTAGGATTTGATAAAAAGAACTTATCTCCTGAAGCCTTAGGAGAAATTTTAAATGGTGGAAATGAAAAAATAAAAGAATGTGGTGGACTTTTATTAGGTGGTCATACTATTGAATCACCTGAGATGTATTATGGTCTTTCAGTAACAGGAATGATACATCCAAATGAAATTATAAGAAATAATACTTCAAAGATTGGGCATGTTTTAGTTTTAACAAAACCTCTTGGAATGGGTATTTTAACAACAGGAATTAAAAGAGATCTAGTTGATATAAAAGTAATGAAGCATTGTGCTGATATTATGGCTACGCTAAACTATCTTCCTTCTAAAATAATGAGAAAGTATGATGTAAGTTCATGTACAGATATTACGGGATTTGGACTTTTAGGACATAGTTTAGAATCTGTAAACAAACTTACTTCTTTTTCAATTGAAGGTTCGGTTGTTCCAATTATTGAAGAAGCCATTGCACTATCAGATGATAATGTAATTCCAGGTGGAACTAAAAAAAATATAAAATATATGGAAGATAAAGTTTTATATATGAGTAACTTATCACATTATTGTAAAGCATTATTATGTGATGCTCAAACATCTGGTGGATTATTAATAGCCATGGATCCAAATGATGCTAAAGAGTATATAAAAGAAATAGAAGATTTAACTTTAGGATATGCTAGTGTTATTGGAGAAGTTATTCCAAAAGGTGTAAAAGATATTATAGTTCATTAATATCTAGTCATTTGAGTACTTTCCAGACACTTTCTTTAAACTATTAATTACGATATTTATAGTCCTATTGTTAAGGTTTAGTTGACACTTTTTTTGATACAATTCCTAGAAATAAAAGTTTAAAAAATTAGATGTATTCTAAGATTTAAGTAGTAAAACTATTAGTTTGAAATTAAAGTTAATATATTTGGGTTATATAGTTTGAAAGTGGCGAGAAGGTGTAGGAATCGAACCTACCGCAGCGTACACACGTAAACCGCCGATCAGGGTTGAAACCTGCGGTGTCCACCAGGATCACATACCCCCCGCTTAAAGAAGAGAAGTTTACATTATTTAGTTTTAAAATCATCTGAAAGAGTTAAAATGAGTCTATTAAAAAATATTCCAAAAATTGATAAGTTTATCAAACATAAAGAGTTCCAAGAATTTTCTACATCTTTAATAACTCAAATATCCAAAGATATTATTACAAAACTAAGAAATGATATTCTGAATAAAAAAGTTGATAGTATTGTTGAAACAGATTTAATAAAGGCTGTTTTAAACGAGTATAAAATCTTAACTTTACCATCACTGCAAAGTGTTATAAATGCTACTGGTATTATTGTACATACAAATCTAGGACGCTCTTTGATAAATGAAGAAAGTTTTAATAAAGCTATGAAAATAGCAACTTCATATAATAACCTTGAATATGATTTAGACAAAGGTAAAAGAGGTGAGAGATATTCTCATATTGTAAAAACATTACAAGCTTTAACAGGTTGTGAAGATGCAATAGTTGTTAATAACAATGCAAGTGCTGTTTTTTTAATACTTAATACTTTTTCACAAAAAAAAGAAACAGTAGTAAGCAGAGGAGAACTTGTAGAAATTGGTGGAAGTTTTAGAGTACCTGAAGTAATGTCTCAAAGTGGTGCAATACTAAAAGAGATAGGTACAACTAATAAAACACACCCAAGAGATTATGAAAATGCTATAAATGAAAACACCTCAATGCTAATGAAAGTTCATAAATCAAATTATACAATTGAAGGATTTACTTCAGAAGTAGACTATGAAGAAGTTGTAAAAATTGCAAAAGAAAAAAATGTGATTGATTACTATGATATGGGAAGTGGTCATATGATTGATTTACCTTTTAATTTAAATCAAAGTGAACCATCAATTTTAAAAATTATGCAATATAATCCAAGTTTATTAAGCTTCTCAGGTGATAAACTTTTAGGTTCTGTTCAAGCTGGTATTATTATTGGGAAAAAAGAATTAATAGAAGAAATTAAAAAAAATCAGCTTTTAAGAATGCTTAGAGTTGATAAAATCACCCTAGCCTTACTTGAAGATAATCTAACTTCATACTTAGAAAACAACCTTGATAACATACCTACAATTAAGATGCTTCATACTTCTGTTATAGAATTAGAAGAGCGTGCAAATTTATTAAAAGAATCAATTCAAGATTTATGTTCATGCGAAATTATAGAAACTCAAACTCTAATAGGTGGAGGGACAACTCCAAATAAAAAAATACCAACAATAGCACTTGCTATTAAATATAAAGATTATAAAGCAAATAAAATTGAAAAACTTTTTAGAGCTAATAACTTAATTACAAGAATAGAAAACGAGAAAGTTTTAATAGATTTTAGAAGTATTAAACAAAATCAAATATTACAAATTGCAAGTATCATAAAAAAAGTGTTTAATTAATGTCAAATATTATTATAGGAACAGCAGGACATATTGATCATGGTAAAACAGCTTTAATCAAAGCATTAAATGGCTATGAAGGTGATAGCACAAATGAAGAGAAACAAAGAGGTATTACAATTGATTTGTCCTTTTCTAATTTAAGTAAGGGTCAACAAAATATTGCTTTTATTGATGTACCAGGACATGAAAAACTTGTAAAAAACATGATTGCAGGTGCATTTGGATTTGATTACGTAATGTTAGTAGTCTCAGCTGTTGAGGGTATTATGCCTCAAACCGTTGAGCATATTGAGATTATTAACCTTCTTGGAATTAAAGATATTATTCTTACTATTACAAAAAGTGATTTAGTTACAAAAGAAGAACTCGAAATTCAAAAGAAAAAGACTTTAAAATTTTTAGATACTTTTAATTTCAATATTAAGTTTGTTCAAGAAGTATCTATTTACGAGCCAAAATCAATTGAAGATTTAAAAAATAATCTATTTACAATAAAAAACTCTTCAAAACAAGAAGAAAACTTTTTTAGATATTACGTTGATAGAGTATTTTCACCTAAAGGAATTGGTACTATTGTAACTGGAACTGTATTAGGTAAAAAGCTAGAATTAAATGAAAAAGTATTTATTTGTGAAGCACAAAAAGAATCTAAGATTAAAAATATCCAGGTACATAATGAAAACGCTATTGAAGCAAATATTTCTAGTAGAGCTGCTTTAAACTTACAAGGAATTAATAGTACAAGTATTAAAAGAGGTGATTTAATTACAAAAAAAGGTTTTATTAGAGGTTTTGATGAAATTGATATTTCTTTTAAAGCATTAAGAGGTAAAAAACTACATCACAATAAATCATATACAGTATTTATAGGTGCAAAAAAACTTGAAGCAAAAATTTTACTATTTGATTCTTTAGAAGATTTAGATTCTGGTTTTGCAACTATAAAAGCAGATCAAAACTTGTTTACTATTTTTGGTGAAAAATTAATTATTAGACAAGGAAACCATACAATATCTGGTGGAAAAGTTTTAAATCCAATTATAGACCCAATGAAAAAAAATCAAAAGAAAAAACTTTTAGAATTTTTAGAAAATAAGAACTTTGAAGAAGCTTACTATCAATTGTTACAAGCTCATAAAAAAGGATTAGGGATAATTTCTTCAGCTCAAAGGTTTGCATTATCTCATGATGAAGCTATTTCATTTGCAAAGAATTTAAAAAATGTATTTGTAGATGAAAAAGAACTTGTAATTTATCCAATTGAAACAAAAGATTTCATTATTAATACTGTTAGAGAAATCTATACTAAAAACACATATGCCCTACTTTCAAATGCATCTATTTCTTTACGATTAAAATGGGCAAGTACATCTTTTATTCAAATAGCTTTAGATGAGTTAGAAAAAGAAGGTTTCTTACAAAAAGACAACAACTTATACAAAAATGCAAATATAAAAGAAGATTTTGCTAAAAATCTAGAAGACTCTTTTTTGAATAGATTAAAAGAGGAAAATATAACACCAACAGCTCCATATAATATATATGATGAACTTGATTTAGATAGAAAACTAGGTGATGATATTTTGAAATCTTTAACAGCAAAAAAACATGTTATCAGACTTCAACATAATCTTTTTATTCATGAGCAGAGTTTAAATAATATTATTAGTAAAATGAAAGAAATTATAAAAGAAGATGGGTATATAGATATCTCAAATTTTAAAGAAAAATATCCATTAAGTAGAAAATATTTGATTACCTATTTAGATTATCTTGATAATTTTTCAAATATAAAAAAACAAGAGAATAAGAGAGTCTTTGTCTAATTTAAAGCTAACAAAAGAACAAGAAAATATAATAAATGCAAAAGAAGGTTCTTTTAAAATAAATGCCGTTGCAGGAAGTGGTAAAACAACTACATTATTAGAATATGCAAGAAAAAATCCTAATTTGAGAATTTTATATCTTGCATATAATAAATCTTTGCAAACTTCTTTACAAAAAAAATTGCATGAATATAAACTTTTACATATGAATGTAAGTACAATTCATTCACTTGCCTATCAAAAGATTGGTGCTTATGAGTATAATTTAGCTCATGATTTAAAAGTACAGGTTATTGAAAAACTTTTAAATGGTTATGAACAAACATTCAATCATAAAAAAAATTATTACCCTACTCCTGAATATATAGCACTTATAAAAGATCTAGTAAATTTTTATTGTAATTCTTCGTTAATTGCACTTGATTTAAAACTACTTGAAACTTATAAAAAACAAGCAGATTTAAGTGCAAAAATTCTTGAGCTATTAAATAATGATGAACAAAAAGCTTTAAATCATTTAAAACATATTTTATCAGCTATGAAAAATAAACTAGTAGATGCAACACATGACTTTTATTTAAAAATGTTTTACTTGAATAAAAAAGTATCTACAACTCTTCCTTATGATTTAATCTTAGTAGATGAAGCACAAGATATTTCAGATGTAATGATTGGAATTGTTGAAAATCTAAATTGTAGACGTATTTATGTAGGAGATTCATTCCAACAAATATACTCTTTTAGATATGCTATAAATGCACTAAATAAGTTAGAACTTCCAGAATATGAGCTTAGTAAAAGTTTTAGATTTAGTGATTCTTATGCGAAACTATTAGAAAAGAATCTAAATTCTTTATATGAAAAAAACTCTTCAAAAAAATTAAAAATTTCTGGAGTTGATACACAAACTAATGTTGGTGAAAAAGCAATAGATTATAATAAGCAAATTTGTGTAATTGCAAGGTCAACTTTTGGTTTGATACAGCAAATAGTTCATTTTATTCAAGATGATAAAAAGATATATTTTGAAGGTAATTACAACTCGTATTCTTTTATGAACCAAACTGTTTATTCTATATTTTATTTAAAAGAAAAAAAGAATGACAAAATTACCATGAATGAAATAAAAGATTTTGAAACAATTCAAGAATTAGAACAATTTGCAAAAGACACTAAAAATCAAGATTATTTGAATATTATAAAATTTATTAATACTTATGGTGATAATATTTTTGAAATAAATAAAAAAATAAAATCAAAAATCACTACTAGAAAAGATGACGCTGATATAATATTTACAACAACTCATAAATCAAAAGGCTTAGAGTATGATCAAGTAATTATGGCTGATGATTTCATTACTAAAAAAGAGTTATCAAATCCTAAAAATAAAGTATCATTTTTAAGACTACAAGAAGAATTAAACATATATTATGTTGCAGCAACTAGAGTAAAAAATGCTATTTGGCAAGCTTCTTTAGATTTAAATTATGTGTATAAAGAAGGCGATGAAAACAACTACAATAAATCAAATTATTCTAGTAAAAAAACAAGCTCTAAAAAAATGAAACAAATGCAAGAAGAGTGGCTAAAACAAAACAGAATTAATAAAGTAAATGCCTTTTAGGCATAAGCAAACTATATAAAATTATTAGATAGTATGCAAAAAGAATAACAGAAGGAATTTTATGCAGTATTTTGGAACAATTGAAACTAAATATGAAGAAATCTTTGTAACATCAAGTTATATGTATTTTGGAAATGAAGATGAGCCTATAACAGCTAAAGAATTAAAAGCAAAAATTAAATCAGCAAAAGAAAGAAAAAAAAATATTATAGGTACAGTTTTTTTATATAATCCTGTAGTAACACCTGTTGGTTATGATTCAAACAATTACTTATTAGATCAGGATTTTGATAGTTTCGGAGATATGGTTGAATTAAAAGCTGAGACATATATTACTATTTTTAAACAAGCAATGAGAGAATCTTGCGCAGGTAAAATAGTAGAAATCAGAAACTTATTTAATTTAAATGAAGAAAATATTGATGCTTCAACATTATTAATGAAGTTTAATGAGGATTTAGAAATTTATACTTCAGCTCAAAATACAGAATTTGATAGAGAAATCATGTATTTAGATGCAGCAAACTTAATCCCAAGTGGAAAATTTGTATTTTTTGCATGGGGAGATAAAATTAACTCAAAAGAGTTTCCAAACATAAGTGAATATGCAAAAATACTTTATGAAAATAGTGTTAGACTTGGTAAAAAAATAGCGTTTGTTTACAAAAGAGAAAAAACAGAACAAGGCTCAATTGATTATTTTCAATTCTCGCATCCATTACAAAATCCAAAATTTAAAAGATCAATTGCAAGTGCTATTAAAAAATCCTTTGAACAGTTTCCACCAGTACCTACATCATACGAATAATAAATAATTTCATAAAGTTTAACTTGAATATAAATTTTAAACTTTTTATATAAGTGGCGAAAAAATTTAGCTTACTTTAAAGATAAAGTAACTATAATTCTGCCACTTAATTGATTGGGGTATGGCCAAGTGGTAAGGCAACGGCTTTTGGTGCCGTCATTCGTAGGTTCGAATCCTACTACCCCATCCATTAAAGTAACTGTATTGGGAAGGTTGGAGAGTGGTCAAATCCTGCGGATTGTAAATCCGCCGCCTACGGCTTCGAAGGTTCGAGTCCTTCTCTTCCCACCACTTTTTTAAAAGGCGCGATAGCTCAGTTGGTAGAGCAAAGGATTGAAAATCCTTGTGTCGACAGTTCGATTCTGTCTCGAGCCACCATTTTTATTATTAATAACACATATGAATTAACTACCAAAAGTGCGAGTGTGGCGGAATAGGTAGACGCGTTGGACTTAAAATCCAATTCCGGTTTCGGAGTGTCGGTTCGATTCCGACCATTCGCACCACTGTGTTGTTAATCTTAAATCTACTACTAAATTAAACATTTTCCAATATTTCTTTTTTATTGTTATTTATTACTGACAAACTCAAGTATTGCTTCGATATAATTACAAAATTATATATTATATTAAGGAATAAATTTATGTCAAAAATTGGAATATTAGTAGCAAGTTCAAATAATAATCAAAAACTAGGATTAAAACTTCAAGAACTAGCGATTGAACAAAACTGTGAAGTAGAATTAATTAATTTAGTAGATTTAAGATTACCATTATACAGTACTATTGAGGAAGAAGAAAATGGAATACCTGAATCTGTATTAGATTTAGCAACAAAAATTTTAGACTTAAAAGCATTTATTATAGTAGCACCTGAATACAACGGTGTTATGCCTCCTGTTTTAAATAATGCAATGGCATGGACTTCAAGAGCTACTAAAGATTGGAGAGATGCATTTAATGATAAAATTGTTGGTCTTGCAACTCACAGTGGTGGTGGTGGTGCCAAAGGTCTTCAAGCAATGAGAATACAGTTTCAGCATCTAGGAGCTAATATCTTAGCTAGAGAACTTTTAACTACTTATGAAAAACAGTTAAATGAAGAAACTGCAATTGGAATGATCCAAGCACTTTCGAGATTATCAAAAGTTTAGGTTTATCCTAAGCTTTTATAAATAATAATTAAAACATAAAATATGAAAAGTTATATTTTTTTACTTATATTTATTTTTAACTTTTGTAATGCAGATAAATTAAACTCACTTTATATACCTTCAAATACATATCCAAATTATAATCAATCTACTTTTGAAGAATATGTAAATGAAACAAAAAAATGGCTAAAAAATAATCGTACTTTTTTAACAAATAATCATAAGTTAGAATTAAAATTAAATACACCATTTGAAAAAAAACCACAGCAAAGAAACATAACTAAAGGAATATTACTTGTTCATGGTCTAGGTGACTCCTCTGGATATTTTGACGATTTATCTAAAGAATTAGTAAAAAGTGGTTTTTTAGTTAGAACAATTCTTTTAATAGGACATGGAAGTAAACCTGCTGATTTACTTAATGTAGAGTTTGAAACCTGGGAAAAACAAGTTTTACATCATATTAAACTTTTACAAGAAGAAGTCGATGAATTATGGCTTGGAGGCTTTTCAACAGGTACAAATCTAATTACTTCTTATGCCTTAGAAAATCAAAATGAAATTTCAGGATTGTTACTTTTCTCACCAGGCTTTGCATCAAACCAAGAAAAAATACTTCCATTTTCAGGGATTGGAAGATACTTTAAAACATGGTTATTTCAGGATAAAAATAGTAAAAATATACTTAGATATCAATCATTATCGCTAAATGCTTCATATTTATATTACCAATCACTAAAAGACGTAGTATCAAAGTTAGAAAATAAAAAATTCTCAAAACCAGTTTTTATTACAATAAGTCAAGATGATAGTGTAATAAAATCAAATGATATTGTTTCTATATTTTCAAATAACTTTATACATCCAAAAAGTAGATTACTCTGGTTTGGAAATGATGTAAAAACAAAAGATGATAGAATAATTTCCCTTAACTCATATCTTCCCAATCAAAGAATAGCTAATTTTTCACACCTGTCTGTATTGTTTAATGAAAATAACTTTTTTTATGGAAAAGAGAGCTATTATAGAATGTTTAGAAATGGACAAGAAAAAGAATTTAATCCATTAGTAGATGTACTTTGGTATTCAGCGTGGGGATTAAAAGAAGAAGGTAAGTATTTTGCAAGACTTACTTGGAATCCATATTTTGATGAAACAATTAACTTAATGAATGAGGTTATAAATATTAAGTAAGATTATTGCGTACTTTTTATACTTATAATGTAATTGGATTGTAATTTAAAAATGTTACAATTTTTAATGAAAGATAAAATATACGTATTAGATACAAATATCATCTTACAAAACTTACAAAATCTCTATAAAATCTCACAAAATAAAACCAACCATATTGTAGTACCTGAGACTGTTTTACTTGAATTAGAGGACAAGAAAAAACTTTCAAATGAATTAGGATACTACGCAAGAGAATTTGCAAGACTTTTAGCTTTGATGAAAATAAAAGAAATAGATTATAAATTAGGATTTAAAGTTGTAAAACTTTTTAATGAAGAGATAAACTTAGATATTATTTCAAAAGATAAATATGACACCCAAATAGAACAGCTTCATCTATCTGAAAGTAATGACAAGAGAATTATTGAAACTGCTAGTGTTGCAAGGGATTATTATAAAGGTGCTCAAACTATTTTTTTATCACTAGATGTTTATGCTAGAACATTTGCATTATTTGAAGGTATCAAAACTGAAACATTACATGATGATAAATCTACAGTACCTAAATTTGATTTTTTAAAGAAAATTGAATTAGATTCTTCAATATTTAATTCACTTGATCAAAAAAGTATTAAAGATATTGATATAAATTATAAAAAAGAAAACTTCTCTTATATTTTTCAAAGTCAAGATGGAAATACAGAGCATGCAATTATTTATAATGATAAAATTGATACTTTAAAAGAAACAGATTTTAAAGCTTTAAGTATAAAACCAGTTAATTTAAAACAAAAACTATTTACAAAAGCAATTGTATCAAATATGTATGAATTATTAGTTATTGATGCAAAAGCTGGAAGTGGAAAGACATTAATGTCAGTTGTAAGTGCAATGAGATTAATTGATTTAGGATTTTATGACAAGATTATTTATGTAAGAAACTCAATTGAATCACTTGATAAGGGTGAAGATATTGGATATTTATCAGGTAATGATGAAAAGTTTAGAATTTATAATATGGCCATTCAAGACACTTTAGAATTTATTGCAAAAAAACAACTAAAAAAAAGTGAAAGTAAAGATAATCCAGAATCAATTGAAACAAAAATTTCAGATTTACAAAGTAAATATTGTATTGAAACTTTATGGCCAGGAGAAGCTAGAGGAAGAACAATATCAGGAGCAATTGTAATTATGGATGAATGGCAAAATTCTAGTGAAAAAACAACTCAACTTATACTTTCAAGATTAGATGAATCTTGTATGGCAATTGTCATAGGTTCAAATAGACAAATAGATAATTTATATTTAAATAAATATAATAACGGTCTTACAACACTTTTAAAACAGACAAATGAAACTCATCCAGAATTAAAGATGTTTGCAATAGAATTAGATAAGGCAGTACGTGGTAAATTTGCTCAATTTACAGAACGTATTTTTGAAAATAAGAAGTAGTTAAATAAGGATATATCATACAAAATAGACTAATAAATGATACTATATACAATCATATAGAATATACAAAACTTGAAGATAAAATACTTCAAACTAAAATTGTAAATAGACTACAATTTATAACGCAAAATGCATTGGCTTATTTTTCTTATCCATCAATAACAACTAAAAGATTTATACACTCTTTAGGAACTATGCATTTAGCATCATTTATGTTTAAAAACTCTTTATTAAATGCAGATAAAAATACAAAAAATGATTTTTTATCTGCAATAAAATATACAATTAAAGAAATAATAAAAGAAGAAAAACTGGATATTGATTTAGGTCAAATGAACTATTTTGATAATAAAGCTTTATATCAATTTACAATACCAACAAAATCAAAATCTCATAGAATTGCTTACACAGTAATTTTACAAACTATTAGAATAGTTGGACTTTTACATGATGTTGGTCATCTTCCTTTTTCACATCAAGTTGAAAATGCATTGAAAAAAATCTATTTAAAAATTAAAGAAAAAGAAGATAATGAAGAAGTTCTAGTAGAAAAAGAGATTGAATTTAAAACTATGTATGAACAAACAACAAATAATGGTGCTGAAGTTTTACATGAAGCTATTGGGAAAGAGCTTTTAAGTTTATTGTTTACATATGAACTAGATAATTTATTAAAAAAATCTATTGATAAAAAGTATATAAAATTAATAGAAAAACTTTGTATATATATTTTAGAAGAAAAAACAATTTATAATTTTGATTTTAAAGTATTACACAAATTTATTGATAGTACGGTAGATGCTGATAGACTAGATTATGTAAATAGAGACATGCTTGCAAGTGGTTATATAACAGGAGCTAATGATCATATTAGAATTACTAAACAAACTGTTTTAGTAAAACAAAATGAAAAATTTCACCTTTCTTTCTTTGATATGTCATTAATTGATATTGAGCATATGTTAGAAATGAGATTTAATCTTTATAAAAAGGTTATCTTTAATCACGGAATTGCAAAAACAGACACACTTTTAGAAAATGTTGTTCAGTACTTAGCTATTAAATATTTTCAAAATCCTAAAATGGGTGAAAAAACTTCTGAGAATATTTCTATGCTATGGAATTTTGATAATAATAATACAGAAAAGAAACTAGATACTATTTCTATGCTTGATGAAAATTGGTTAATTTCACTATTTAAAAATGAGTATTTTTTAATAAAAGAAAAAGATGAATTAAACTCAGAGGATATGAAGTATTTATATTCTTTTGAAGAAGTATTATTTGGAAAAAGAAAGTTTAGAAGTCCTTGGAAAAACTTAAATGAGTTTTATAAAGTATTAGATTTTAGTACTATTGAAAGGTATAAATTTAGAGAAAGCTTCGGTTACATATCAAAAAACAACTCAATCCAATTAGAAAACAGTTTAAATAAGTTTATTAAAAAATGGGAAAATATAGATAAAAATCTTTTCTTTACTTATCAAATAGTATCTTTTAATATAGGAATTGAAAAAGAGTTTTCTTTTTATGATGGAGGAGAACTTATAAATATTGATGAGATTTCAACTTTAAGAAAAAGATTAAAACAATCCATGTTAAATACTGTTCCTTTCTATATTTATTCAAATAAAAAGAATTTAAATACAGAGATGAAAATAGAATTAAAAAATATATTATTCGACATTTTCCAATGATTAAAATGAGTATTATTTTGATAAAATCAAGTATTAATAAAAAGGATAAGTTTTGGATTTAAGTGAAATTAGAGGTAAATATACTACAAAAGGCTTAGATATTCCGGATTTAGAAAAAGATCCAATTAAACAATTTGAAATATGGTTTAAAGATGCAATAGATGAGCAAATGCCTGAACCAAATGCAATGATGTTAGGTACAGTTGGAAAAGATATGATGCCAAGTATAAGAGCTGTATTACTTAAAACTTTTGATGAAAAAGGATTCGTATTTTTTACAAACTATAAAAGTAAAAAAGCAAGACAAATAGATGAAAATCCGCAAGCATCATCTTTATTTTCTTGGATTCCAATGGAAAGACAAATAAAAATTGAAGGTTCAATTGAAAAAATATCAACAGCAGATTCTTTAAAATACTTTTTATCTCGTCCTAAAGGTAGTCAAATTGGAGCTTGGGTTTCACATCAAAGTTCTATTATTACTTCAAGAAGTCTACTAGAACAAAAATTTGATGAAATAAAAAGAAAATTTGTAAAAGGAGAGGTTCCTTTTCCTGACTTTTGGGGTGGATACATAATCAAACCTATAAGAATTGAATTTTGGCAAGGTGGACAAGATAGACTTCACGATAGATTTCTTTATGAGAAAGATGAAAATAGTGCTTGGACGATAAAAAGATTAGCTCCATAATATTACAATTTGAGATATATTTTATAAATGATTAAAATAATTGTTAAAATACTCTAAATAAATAAATAAAGGAGTATTATTATGATTTTAGGAAAATGTCCATACTGTGATGGTAGTGTAATAGCTAGAAAGTTTGAAACACAAGGCAAAAAAATAAAATTATATACTTGTGAAAATGCAGAAAAGAAGTATGATGAGAGTGAAGCTTTTGTATTTACAGCTGAATCAACTTGTACTTTTAGAGTATATTCAAATGCTTTTTTAAAATGGAATAAAAGAAGTTTTAGCCAATACGAGATGAAAAAGCTTCTTCAAGATGGCCAAACAACTATAAGATTACATGGAAGAAAAGGTACTAGTGAGTATTTTAAATATGTAATTACAGATAAAGAGTATGGTGTGTCGATTTTATGGGATGAAGATGTTCCAAAAGAGGATGAAGAGGAAGAACTCATATCTTAAATTTCTTCTTCTAGTATTTATCTATCTACTTACACTCTACATTTTTTAATATAGCTTCTTCACTCTTTAAATGATCACAGTCTTCTTTTTTTACAATTGAATCTGTAAATTTTGCATTCCAAAAAATTGCACCTTTAATATTTAAATCACTTAAATCAACATCCCTAAAACTTGCATATGCTCCACCTGCATTTGTAAAATCAGTATTTTCAAAAGTAGTTTCTAAAAATCTTGCTGACCAAATAGAAAGGTTTGTACATGTTACATTTTCAAAAGTTGCATTTGAAAATGTAACTCCTTTGAATGTTGTATTATCACATTTATCAATATCAATAATATCAGCACCTGTTAAGTTTGTAGCTCTTAGATTTGTATTAATTAAATTTGCACCTGAAAGGTCAACTCCCCACATATTTGACTTTACAAAAATACTGTTACTTAAATTTGTATTACTTAAATTACTCCCACTTAAGTTTGCATTTGTAAAATCTTTATTACTTAAATCAGCAGCACTTAAATCACATTCTTGACAATCATTTGTTTTAAGAAACTTATCTAAGTCTGATTGTTCATAAGCAAATAAAGAAGAAGATAATAAGTATGTAAGTACTAAAGTTAGTAAATATTTCATTTTAAACCTCTACTTTACATTCTTAATTATTTCTAAAAACTGTTTTTCTCTTGTTCCACCAATTTTTTTTGAAAGTAGTTTCATATTTGTAGCATCAGCAAAATAAAATGTAGGAATTCCTATAAATTTATAAGGTAATATTTTTTCATCTTCTTTTATATCCATGATAACTGATACAAAGTTCTCATTTACAAAAGATACAATTTCATTATCTTTTAATACTTTTTTCTTCATATAATTACATTCAGGACAAGTAGGCGTTGAGTACATAATCATAAGTTTTTTATCAGTTTTTATTGCTTTTTGTTTTGCTGTTTCTAAATCTTTTTCAAAACTTATAGAAGAAGCAAATAAGCTAAGTGTTAGAGTTAAGCTTAATAGTAATAATTTCATAATATTCCTTTTACTAAAATATAATTTATAAATACATTATAATAGTAATAAAGTAAAAGAAATATTAAATTCTTAGATTAATCGTTTCTAGAAGTAGTTTCTAATAAATGGTAACCAAATTGAGTTTTAACTGGACCATGAACTACATTAATAGCTTCATTAAATACAACTTTATCAAACTCAGGAACCATTTGTCCTTGTGTGAAATTACCTAAATTTCCACCATCTTGACCTGAAGGACATTTTGAATGTTCTCTTGCAAGATCTTCAAACTTTTCTCCATTTGCAATTTTTTGTTTTAATTCATTACATAATTCTTCACTTTCAACTAATAAGTGTCTAGCAGATGCTGATTTCATTTTATACCTTTTTTTCAAATTTCTAAGATTTTAACATAAAGTAAATTAGTTAGCTTTTAATCTATTTATTTTTCGTAAATTTTAAAATACTTGCCTTTTATTCTTCCATTACTTAAACCATCTAATGCTTTTTTTACAACTTCTTTTTTTACTGCAACGTAAGAGCAAAAGTCTAAAGAATTAATTTTCCCTATATCGTCTTTTACAAGTCCAACACCAGCAGTTAATGCTCCTAAAATATCTCCAGCACGAACTTTTTGTTTCTTTCCACCATTTATAAATAATGTTCTGTAATCACTATCAATTTTATACTCTAAGTCATCACTAATATGTTCAGCTCTTTCGAACTTCACATCATCAAAAGATTGTTTAATATCTTCGATTTTATCTTCATCTTCATAGTTATTGTATAATGATATTGCTAATCCACCCTTACCTGCCCTTGCTGTTCGGCCAATTCTGTGAGTATGTGTTTCTAAGTCTCTTGCAATATCATAATTGATTACTAAATCAATATCATCAATATGTAAACCTCTTGAAGCTACATCTGTTGCTATTAAAATAGGATAAGATTTATTTGAAAAGAAAATAATAGTTTCATCTCTTTGTTTTTGTTCTAAATCTGAATGTAATGTTAAAACATCAAGTCCTAAATCATATAGATTATTACTTAATTCATCACATTGGATTTTAGTATTACAAAAAATTAATACTGATTTTGCCTTATTTGAAGAAATAAGTGCAGGTATTAAAGATGTTTTAGAATTGTTTTCAACTTCATAAAGTTTTTGCTCAATTACTGTTTTCTCTTCATTTTCATTTTTAACATTTACTGGATTTGTAGTTACAAAAGAAGCTAAAGTATCTATGTTTTCTTGATATGTTGCTGAGAAAAGTAATGACTGTCTATTTTTTGGTAATACATTAATTATCTTGGTAATATCTTCTGTAAATCCCATATCAAGCATTTTATCAGCTTCATCAAGAACCAAAGTATCAACTTCATTTAGATTGATATTCTCTTCATTTATATGTTTCAAAATTCTTCCAGGAGTTCCTACAATAATGTGTGCTCCATGAAAAAGTGATGATACTTGCGGTCTATAAGCAACTCCACCACAAAGTGTTAGAACTTTTACATTATGAATATGTCGTGAAAGTTTTCTAATTTCTATAGCAATCTGATTTGCTAGTTCTCGAGTAGGTGCTAAAACAATTGATTGTATTCTAAATCTTTTAACATCAAGTTTGTGAACTATTGGTATTGAGAATGCAACTGTCTTACCAGAACCTGTTTTTGCTTGGGCTATTACATCTTTTTTTTCTAAAAGTGCAGGTAATGCTTTTTCTTGAATTTCAGTCATTTTATCGAAGCCTAAAGAATCAAGGTTTGATAAAAAATCTTTTGAAAGATTTAGATTTGAGAATTTTTCTCTTAAATTAGTATTAGTAGAAATGAAAAGGCCTTTATTATTTTTAAACTATTATATCTAAAATAAGCCTTTTTATTTCAAAATCTATTTATCAATTCTTTTGAATATATATGAAATAACTAATGCTATAACTATAACAATTCCAATTCCAATATATTTAAAATCATCCGCAATACTTAAAATATATTCACCAGCTGTATAAGAACCGTATCCAACTAATACTGCCCAAATGATTGTTGCAAATATATTAAAAATAGTAAACTTAAGTGAAGAATATTTTGTTAATCCCATTGCAAGTGGAATTAATGTTTTTATTCCATAAATATATTTTTGGATAAACACAACTAATGAACCATATTTTCTCATCATAAGATGAGCTAGGGCAATTTTTCTTCCATAGTTTTTCATCATATCCTTTGCATAAGATTTATTTTTTCTAGCAAGGAAAAACAAAAACTGATCTCCTAAAAAATTTGAAGTTGCAGCAACTGCTATACAAATATATATATTTAAATCTCCAGCAAAAGATAAAACACCAGCAACAATTAAACCTACAAAACCACCACCAAAAGAGTATGCAAATAATGCAATATAACCCCATTCTTTAATAAAGTCTTCCATTATTAAACCTTAATATCAAAAAATTCTAATGCTTCTATAACATCACTATCGTCTAATTCAATTAATTCATCTTTGATATTTTCTTTTGCTTTTTTGATTATAAAACCTTTGACCTGCTCTCTCGTTTCTTCTATATCATCAATTAATGCAAATCCATTAAATTGAATTTCATTATCATAACAAAGAAGTGTTCCGGAACAAGACTCTTCAATAAAATCACTTATTGTTCGATAATTAATTTCTAATGCTATTGCCTGCCAGCCATAATCTTCTAGAACTTTATCTTCAAATATCTCAATTCCATCACTTTGGTGATCAAAATAAAGCATATTTTCTGCATTCATTCCAATAATTTTCTGCCAATTATTTAAAGGTTTAATCTTACAAATTGTACCTGTCACAATTGGTTTATACTTTTCAAATATTTCGTTTGATATTGCTTTTATATCAAATGTAACATCTTTCTTTTCATAATTTTCATTTATATATATAATTGCTTTATTTTTAGGTACTTCTTCATTTATATATTTTGTACCATCAATATCTATAACAATTTTATTATTTTTGTTTTTAAGTTCTAAAATAGAAATCATATCAATATTTAATTCTATATTTTTTATATTTATTTTTTTCATCTGTTTTGTCCTAGATATAAGTTAAGCGATTTTATCGAAAATAGTATTAAATAAAAAATTTTGCTACTTACTCCTGGATAAATACTGGAATTTTATGAAAAACTAGAAGAATATAAAGAAGTTTTTGAACAAGTTTTTCATCTTATACAAGATAAATAAAATAACTTCACTTTTGATTGAGCTTCTTCTAAAGAAATTGGTGTAAACTTTACTTTTTGAAAAGGTTTACATTGAGATAATTTAAAACAATCAATACTTAATACTGATCCAATTTTAGGATAACCACCAATTGTCTGTCTATCTTTTAGTAAAATAATAGGCTTTCCATCTTTTGGTATTTGTATTGCACCAAAAGAGATACCTTCTGAAATAATTCCATCAATTTCACATGATATTACGTTTCCGTCTAATTTACAGCCCATTCTATTAAATTCATTTGTAATAGTATATGTACTAGAAAAAAACTTCTCTATTTGAGTTTGATTAAAAAAATCTTCTTGATAAGATAAAACAACTCTCAAAATTAACTCTTCATCATAATTAGGAATATATTTTTCTTTTAATCTAACAATAGAAGAGTTATTAAAACTTTTAAAATCTAAGATATCTCCTTTTTGAAGTTTATCTCCTTTTAATCCACCTAAATTTTCTTTTAAAGTTGTTGAATTACTTCCAAATTCTTCTTGTATAATAAAACCCCGATGAACTCCCAAGTAAACTCTTGAACCACTTAGTATTTTTCCAATCTTTATAATATCTCCAGTTTTAATATTATATGTTTGCCAAGTATTTAGTGCAATTTCATTAATAAAGAACTCACATTTTGCACCAGTAATCACAATCATAGTATTTTTTGTAGCTTTAAATATGATATTTGAAAAAGCTATCTCAATAATATTAGTATTAAGTTCATTTCCCAATAAACTATTTGCAATAAAATATGCATATTCATCCATAACACCAGAGTTTGTGACACCAATAGAGCTATATGAAAATCTCCCTTTATCTTGAACTAAAGCTAAAAGGGGTGAATTGATTACCTCTAAACTCATAAAATTCCACCTTGATTTAAAAATTCAATTTTAGTTATTGAATTAAACTTTACTTTATTTCCTACACTTAGAGGAGATAAAGTACTTAATTTCTTATCAAACAATTCCATTGCTGTTTTGCCTATTATATTCCAGCCTCCAGGTGAATCTTGAGGATAAATAGCTGTCTGAGTATCAGCAAGAGCAAGCGAACCTTTTGGTATTGTTTTTCTAGGACTTGTAAGTCTTGGCATTTTAATCCTTTTATCTACATTTCCTAGATATGCGAAACCTGGTAAAAATCCTATTGCATAAACATCATATAGTTTGTTTGAATGAATAGAAATAATTTCTTCAATAGAAAGTAAAGTTTTCTTTGAAATCTCTTCTAAATCAAAGCCAACTTCTTTTCCATAATAAACATCAATTGTTATAATAGTTTCTTCTTGTTTTTCTAAACTATCAAAATTTATTGATGTTTCTAACATCTTTTTTAGACTATTAAAATCATATTTAAAAATATCATAAGAAATAAAAATAGAGTTATATGAAGGAATTATTTCAATTAGAGCTTTATCTTTTAGTGCAATTATACTTGTAAACGCTTTTTTAACTTTTAAAGATACTTCTTGGTTTATTTCATCTCCAAAGTAGATAATAATAGAATCTACAGAAGCTATTTTAAAGTGCATATTTATAAAGCTTTTCTTAATAGTTTTATAAATTCTAAAGCATTTTTATTATCACCATGAACACAAATAGTATTTACTTCAATAAAAAGTTTTTCTTTATTTATAGTTTCTAAATAACCTTTTTCTTTTAAAGTCATAATTCTTTGAGCAACTTCAAGTTCATCACTTATAACAGCATTTGGTTGTGCTCTTGAAACTAAGGTTCCATTATCATTATAGTTTCTATCTGCAAATACTTCAAAAATTAAGTTTATCCCATATAGTTGTGCAGTATGCTTGTTAGATTCATTATTTGGATTTGATAGAAGCATTAGTTTTATATTTTTATCAAAAGAAGAAATTGCATTTAAAACTGCTTTCAATATATTTTCATCTTTCATCATATCATTATATAAAGCACCATGAGGTTTTACATATGAAATTGAAGTATCTTGTGCTTTACAAAAAGCACTTAATGCACCTAATTGATAAAGAACAATTGATTTGATTTCTTCTGAAGAACATAGCATAGAACGCCTACCAAAACCTACTAAATCTTGATAAGAAGGATGTGCTCCTATTGTCACATTATTTTCTTTTGCTAAGGCAACAGATCTGTTCATAGTTACAGCATCACTTGCATGATATCCACAAGCTAAATTTGCCATATCAATAAAGGGCATAATTTCTTTATCTAAGCCCATTTTCCAGATACCAAAACTTTCACCCATATCACAGTTTAATTTAATATTCATCTCATTACCTTGCATTAATATTCTTTATTTTACTAATGTTTTACTTAATCATTTGATTAGGCAAATAAAATACAATCTCTGGAAAAAATGTGATTAAAGCAACTGTTATAACCATAAGAACAAAAAATGGCATTGTAGCTTTTAAAATTGTTTCAATTTTTTCATCACTAATACTTTGAATTACAAATAAAGAGAAACCAACAGGTGGAGTAATTTGAGCCATTTCTACCATAAATACTAAAAATACACCAAACCATAAAGGATCAAAACCTGCTAATACAACTATTGGTAGAACAATAGGAAGAGTCATAACAACAATTGAGATAGCTTCTAAAATCATTCCTAGTATTATATACATAATACCAATAAGTAAAATCAGCATTAAAGGAGATAATCCAAGTTCAGTTATAAATTCACTCATAGCTCTAGCTATTCCTAAAAAGCCAATTACTTGTGAAAGAAAAACTGCACCAGCAATTATAAATCCTATCATAACAGAAGTTTTTACTGTATTTAAAATAGCATTTTTTATAACATTTAAATCAATTGCTCTAAAATAAGTGGCTAAAATCAAAGCTCCAAATACTCCAAGAGCAGCAGCTTCAGTTGGTGTTGCATATCCCCCATAAATTGAACCTAGAACTAAAGTTATAAGTAAAAAAATTGGTGCTAAATCTTTTAATGAATTTAACTTATCTTCCCATGTGAATTTTTCTTCGACTGCTGGTAAGACACTTGGGTCTGTTTTTGCTTTATACATGATATAAAATGAATATAATGAAGCCATTAAAAGTCCTGGTAAAATACCAGCTACAAAAAGCTTTCCAATAGAAACATCAGACATTACTCCATAAATAATCATAATTAATGATGGAGGAATTAAAAATCCCAATGTTCCAGAACCAGCAAGAGAACCCATTGCTAATTCTTTTGAATAACCTCTTTTTTTAAGCTCATCTAGTGTAATCTTTCCTACAGTTGCTGTTGTTGCTGCACTTGAACCTGAAACTGCAGCAAAGAGTGAACATGCTGCAACATTAACATGTAATAAACCACCTGGGATATGTGTAAGCCAAGGTTTTAATCCATTTAATAGTTTTGTTGAAATAGAAGACTTATATAAAATTTCTCCCATTAAAATAAACATAGGTAAAGCTGCAAGTGACCAGGAATTCATTGCATCATATAAAGAACCCGCTAATAAATCTCCAATTTTGTCATAAATAGAAATAGCTGCAGGTAAATTATGTTCGAAAAGAAGCATACCGATAATTCCAGTTAAGATTAACGAAACTCCAATCCATAAAGAAGAAAGAAGAAATACAAACATAATTGCTATTAAAATAATTGAGAGAATAAGTGGATCAGCTATCATCTGAAAATCCTTTAAAAATAAATACTACAACGGCCAACATAAACACAGTAATACCTATAGGCATTGCAAGTTGCGTTAAATAAAGTGGTGTTTCAGAAACATTTTCAGATAACATTTCTAACTCATAAGAATCATATGTAAATAAAATTGTTCTATATAATGCAAAAGCTAATACACCTAATGTAATAATTGCTGCAACAATATCAATTTTTTTATTTGTTTTTTTTGATAATCTTGAAGTAATTATATTAATTCTAATATGTGAATCTTGGGAAAATGCATAGCCTAAACTCAAGAAAATTGAAGCTAAATAAAAATATCCACTGTATTCATCTGCAATCATTGTTGAGATATTAAAAAATGATCTTAAAAAAATCTCTGTTAAAATCAATAAAACAAGTGAAACTAAAATAAATCCGGCTAAGTAAGCTGAGCCTTTGCTCAACTTACTAATAAAACTTGATAAGATATTCATCTTAATTACTTTCTATACTCTTTAAAGATAGTTTTAATTTGTGAGTTAGCACCATCTAAATATTTAGTTAAAAGATCATTAGCAATCACATCTAACTCTTTTTTAAGTTCAGGTGATACTTCTGTAATTTTAATACCATTTTTAGCCAACTCTTCTAATGCAGTTTTTTCTTCAACTTTAACAGCTTCCCACTGAGATTTTTCAATTTGAGATGCTGCTTTTGTAAGAGCCTCTTTTTGAGATTTATCTAAAGAGTTCCAATAATCTAAATTAATAGTAACAGCTTGTAATGGGTAAGCATAGTTTATTTTTGTATAGTTATCTAATACTTCCCAAAACTTACCATCTTTTCCAGAAGATGATGATGTTACAACAGAATCAACCATTCCTGTTCTAAGTGAAGAATAAACTTCTCCCCAAGGTAGAGCAACTGCAGATCCTCCTGCCATATTAATAAATGAAGCAGAGTTTTTATCATAAGTTCTAGTTTTTACACCCTTAAAATCTGAAATTGAATTAACATCTTTTTTAGAGTAAAAACCTGAAGCTGGCCAAGTAACAGAATAAAGTAGTTTTTGATTCCATTTTTTTGCTGTTTTTTCATAAGCGGGTTTTGCTAATTGATATAACTTATATGCATCTTCATAAGAGTTTGCAATAAAAGGTAAAGCAGAAATACCAAATACTTTTCCTCCACCTGAAGTAAAAGGAATAAACATATCAGTCATTGCAACTGTTCCATCTTTAACGGCTTTTAAAGGATTACCTTTTATAAGTGCAGAACCTGGATGAACTGTAATATTTACTGTTCCTTTTGAATAATCTTTAACTAATGAAGAAAACTCTACTGCACCTTTTGTATGGAAGTTATTTGCCCCATATTTCGCATTTAAATCCATTTTTACATTTCCTGCAAATAATGAACCAGCTATTGCTGTAAGTAATAAACTCTTTCTTAACATAATCTTACTCCTTAATTTTGATAAGGAAGTATAAGTTTTTCAAGTGAGTTAAAAGTGAGTTTATGAAAACTTATAAATTAAGATTTTATTTTATATCCAAGTTGTGGAACATTAACGATTAAACTTAAAGGTAACCTTTGTCTTAACTCTTTAATAAAAGTTTTTAAAGCACTCATACTCATAGATTTATCTCTCCATAAATATTCCTCTATTTGATCATAAGTCACTATTGAATTTTTATTTTTATATAATAAAAGTAAGAACTCCTTTTCTCTTTTTCTTAGACTTATTATTTCATCTTTATAATATAATTCATACTCATTCATATTAAAATAAATATCATCATACAATGCTATCTTTTCCTCAAACTTATTTGCAAAAGATTTGATAATTCCATTTAATAAACTATCAGAAGTAATAGGTTTTAAAATATAATGATTTATATTCAAATTTATTAATTCTAATAAATATTCTTCACTTGAATATGCAGTCAACATTATAATTATTGTTGATAAATCTTTTTTTCTAATATTTTGAACCATTTCAATACCATTTTTCTTCGGCATTTGAATATCAGAAATTATAATATCAGGTTTATACTCTTGATATAAATCATATCCATCTTCACCATTTGAAGCTTCTAGGACATCATCAAAATAGTATTTTAAAGTACTTACAACTCTTTTTCTAATACCTTCTTCATCTTCAACACAAAGTATTCTATAGTTTCTTAATTGCTCTAATTTCTTTTCATCCATAATTAACACTCCAAGGTGATTGTAAACAAAGCTCCTAGCTTTGTATTTTCAAAGTTAAGTTCTCCATTCATGTTCTTTTCAATAATCATTTTAGACATATATAAACCTAAGCCTGTACCTTTTAATCCCTCTTTTGTTGTAAAATAAGGATCAAAAATACTACTAATATATGCTTCTTTTATTCCTCCGGCATTGTCTTCAACTGTAATTATCACTTTTTCGTCTTTAGAATCAAGAGTAATTTTTATTAAAGGTTTTTCTACTTTTCTTTGTTTTAAAGCATCTTTAGCATTTGAAATAAGATTTAACATAACTTGTGCAAATTCTCTTTCATAGCCTTTAATTAAACTATTCTTTTTTACGTCTTTTATAAGATTTATATTAAAGTTTTTAATAGAAGCATCAACTAAAGTTATTGCTTCGTTACAAGCATCTTCAATATAAAATTCTACTTTTTGTTTATCAGGCTTAAAAAAGTTTCTAAAATCATCAATAGTATCAGACATAAAAGAGATTAATTTATTTGAATCACTAACTGAAGTTTCTATCATTTTTGAACTAACTTTATTAAATTTATTTGCAGTTTCTAGTTCCATAAGAATACCAGAGACTTCACTTAAAGGTTGTCTCCATTGATGTGCAATCATTGAAAGCATTGTACCCATTCTAGCAAGTCTTGATTGATGAAACATTGCCCTGTCTTTTTTCTTAACTTCTGTTATTGCTTTTTTAACTTTTAATTCTAAATTTTTATTTAAATCTTCAAGTAAAAACTCTTTTTTTTCTACACTATCTTGATATTTTTTAAAAGATTGTGTTATTTTTTTAGAAATTAAAAAAGACATTATTCCAATTATTAAAATAATGAAAAAGGAAATAACTATAATTAAACGAATATATTTATTTATTCTTTCTTCTAAAAGTTTCTTATCTTCATAAATACTTTTTTGTATATCATCAATATATAATCCAGTTCCTATTACCCAGTTATATTTTTCATAAAGTTTAAAAAAGCCTAATTTTTTTGAAGCATGTAATTCTTTTGGTTTTTGCCAATAATACTCGATAAATTTCCCATTTGGATTTTTTACTGTTTCATCAATGAACTGTTTTGTTATCAATGTTCCCATTGCATCTTTTAAAGTGACATCTAAAGTACCTATTTTATTTTCTCTGAAAGGATGTGCTTTTAAATAGTAGTTTGTATCATGAACCCAAATATAACCGTGTTTACCATATCTTATAGTTTCTATATATTTTAAAATTTCTTTTTTCAATTCACTTTCAGAAAGTATTTTATTTCTAGATACATGATGTTTTATATAATTAATTATATAAGTAACTTCTTTTTTTAAAATCTCTTTTTGTTTATTGATATATTCAGTTTCAACTCTAACACTTTCTTCTTCAAAATAGTCATTTTGGTTTTTTACAAAAAAGTATAGTGTAAAAAAAGCAATCAAAATAACAGTAACTATTGGTGTTAAAATTATAAGTTTTGGTAAGTTTTTTTCACTGAACAAGTTAACTCCTAATATATATAGTTTAGATTACTAAATTATAGTGAGAAAAAAGTGAGTTTTATATATTTAATACAATTAAGTCTATAATATTCTAAAGGAAATCAAATGAATAAAAATGAAATAATTTCTAATAAAAATGTAATAAAAGATTTTAAAGATGCTAAAAAAATACTAAAAAATTTAAAAAATAATGTAACTATATTTGGAAGTGCAAGAACAAAAGAAGATGATAAATATGCCCTACTTGCACAAAAGCTTAGCAAAAGACTAGCTAAAAAAAATATTAATATTATTACAGGTGGTGGTAATGGTATTATGAGTGCTGCTAATAAAGGTGCATTTGAAACTAAAAAAGCTGAATCAATTGGTCTAAATATTCTTCTTCCCAAAGAACAAAATCCAAATCATTACACTACAAAAAGCATAAATTTTAATTACTTTTTTTCAAGAAAATATATGCTTGTAAAATACTCAAAAGCAATTGTAATTTTTCCTGGTGGATTTGGAACATTAGATGAACTATTTGAACTAATAACTCTAATACAAACAAAAAAACTGAATGATATAAAGGTATATCTAATAGGAAGTGATTTTTGGAAATATTTGATCACATTTTTTGAAAAATCATTATGTAAAAATAATATGATTGACAAAAAAGATTTAAATATTTTCACTTTAACAGATGATATTAAATTAGTTGAAAAAAAGATACTTAAACTAATTAAATAGTTTAGTATCTTTACCATCAAAGCTTATTTGGTTTTTCTTTCTCATATAAGCTATGTGGTCTTCTTTTGTTGAATTATCATAAAAAGTAGTTAATTCTTCTCTTTGTGAAACAAAATCGTATAAAGGAACGCCCATCCCACAAGAGTTGTTTATCGATTTAATTTTAACTTCAAAGACTTGTCTTGAGGCTCTTTTAATACTAAAATGATTAATATATTCTTCCCAATTCTTATCTTTTTCTTGTATACATTTTACTTCACAATAAAGTCTTAATATATTTGCATCACCTTTAAAAGCACAAAACATAATAGTCATTCTATTATCTTCTAATAAATGTGCAGCTGTTTCATTACCACTTCCAAAGTAGTTTAACCATAAAATAGTATTTTCATTTATGATTTTAAAGGTATCATCTAAACCTTTTGGAGAAATATTTATTTTTCCTTCTTTTGGTGCAGTTGATACAAAAAACATTTCTTGTTCATTTATAAATTTGATATCTATTTCACTTAAACTATCTGTAAATTTTGCCATCTTAACTCCTAATTTTGATACATATGATATTTTTTGTTTTCTCTTGCTTTTCTATCTTCTATTTTTTTATAAGTTTCTAACGCAATCTTTTTCTCATCTTCATTAATAATATTAGTTTTATACTCTTTGATTATTGAACTAAGAACTAAGGTATAAACTATAGTATTTAATTTTAAAGAATCTTCATTTCTCATTAATTTATCTAAATCAATTGCATAAACAGCTTCTTGAAAGGTATAAAATAGTCTTTGCTTATTATCTTCTAAACGGTATGTATAACCTAAGATAGTAAAAAAGTTTTCTTCGTAATCTTTTTTTAAACCCTCTTCTTCTAAATACTTAGCATACATTGATATTTTATTTTCACAATCTTGAAGAATTATCTCGGCTTCCATAATCTTGTTTTTAAAACTGTATAAATAATCAGAAATTTCATTAATCATTTTAAATATTATCCTTTTCACAATTGTTTCATTATATAATGTTAATATAAAACAAAAATATAAATAGGACTAATTATGAAAAAAAGTACAATTTTTGCATCTTTAATATTAACTTCAAGTTTAACATATGCATTTGATTTGGGAAGTCTCACAAAAGGTGTTTTAGATACTGTAGTAAATACAAATTCAACAGAAAAAACAAATACAAATGTTAATTCAAATCTTAGTGATTCAACAGTAACAAGTGGTTTAAAAGAAGCTTTAAAAGTTGGAGTAAATTATGCAGTAAAAGAGTTAGGTTCAAGTAATGGATACTTAAACAATTCATTAGTAAAAATTCCATTACCAGATAACTTAGCAAAAGTAGAAACTCTTTTAAGAAGTGCTGGTGGAAATGAAATGGCTGATAATTTAATAAATTCTATGAATAAAGCAGCAACAACAGCAGCTCCAAAAACAGCAGAAATTTTCGTGGGTGCTATTGAAAAAATGTCACTACAAGATGCCCAAAATATTTTAGCTGGAGATAAAAATGCAGCAACAAATTATTTTAAAACAAATACTACAAATTCATTAAAAAAAATGATTGCACCAATCATTCAAACTACAATGAAAGAGAATCAAGTAGCTAGTTATTATGATATGGCAAATAACTTTTATAAAACAAATGCAAAAGGTTTAGTTGAAAATAGTGAGATTATGGGTTTAGCAAAAAGCTTTGGAGTTGATTCGTATTTACCTGGAAGTTCTGATCAATCTTTAGATGATTACGTTACAGAAAAAGCTATTAGTGGATTATTTACAATGATTGCACAAAAAGAAGCAGAAATTAGAACAAATCCAGTAGCACAGACTACATCGCTTTTAAAACAAGTTTTTGGAAAATAATTTTTTAAAGGATAGGAAAATGAAAATAAAAGATTTTCTAAAAAATAAGCAGATAATAATAACTTTAGCAAAATATGAAATATACTATCAAGTATCACTTGGAATATTAATTAGTTCAACAAATACAAAAGAGATAGATTCTAATATTAAATTAGAATCTGCTTTAAGCTCAATCTATGAATTAATAAAAGATTTAGAAAATGAAGAAAATTTAGATTCAATATTTGATACAGAACTTCAAAAGCAAAGCTCAATAGACGCACTAGAATATTTTGCAAATGAAAATATTGAAGCAGTAAAAAATAAAAAAATTGATATAGAAAATACTTTAAATATGATAAATGATAATATCTTTTTTAATGACACAATACTTGATATTTGTAAAAAAAATGAAGAGAATCAACTATTAAAATGGAAGAATATAATAACAGATGAATTGGCAAATGAGATTTCAAAATCTTTTTTAGCATTAGAAAAAAATTAAGTTATACGCTCAAATTATAATACAATCTTAAACTTTAGGTACTAATTTATAATTAAAAACTCATCTATAAGTTTTTTAATACTTATTTTATCTTTATCTAATATTTTAAAATGAGCATTCATTGAAAAGGTCGAAATATCACCATTTAATATCTTATCATCGATATTAATAAATGTTGATATTCCAGTACCTGAAATTCCACCAATCGAAACCTTAAGTGATTTCGAGTCAAGTTTTTTTAAATATCTTGAACCTCGAGAAAAACCAATATATATTTTTGCTTTAGGTAATTTAAAATTCATGTTAGACATATTTGAATCTACTGTTTTAAAAGTATGAAAACTAAATAAATCTGTTATTGATTCATTTATTTCGTCATGTTGTAATGGAATTCCAGAAGATGGATTTCCTTTTATATAAATAATATCGTAATCGTATACCATATATTTTAAAAGGAATTCATAATATTTTGAATATCAGATTTAAGTGGTTTAATTCTTAAAGTGATTATTTCCCATATTTCATCTGCATCAATACCAAAGTAATTATGAGCAACAATACGTCTAAAGTCTTTTATTTTTTGCCAAGGAACAATAGAATATTCTTCTTTAAACTTTTCATCAAGTTTTGAAATCATTTCACCTATTACAACAAATTGCATCATTGTAGCATCAAAATCTCTTTCATTATGATAAAGATCATCAGCATTTGTATACGTACTAGTATATCTTTCAATTTTTTCTATAGATTCTAAGATATAAAGTATCGATAGTTTTATTTTAAACATACTCTACTTCACTTAGTATTTCTTTTTTAGCTAGTGTTTTTAAGTACTTTTCTCTTGCAATATCAACTTTTAGGTTAAAGTAATTTTCTAGTGTTTCTTTAAAAATGTTTTTTTTATCATGAATATCAGTAAGATTATCTTCAAGTTCTATAAGAATATCTATGTCACTATCTTTTTGAGCATTACCATTTGCATATGAACCAAAAAGCCCTAGCTTAGTTACACCAAACTTTTGAGAAAATTCATCTTTATGTTCACTAAGATAGTCAATAATATATTCTTTAGTCACTTTAAACCTTTATTTCTAAATTTATTATAGCATATCAAAGTTTCAAATTATAACTTATATAGACCTATAATAGTTGCTATCAAACCAATTATACTTAATAAGCTATATATCTAAGTTTCTTAGCTTCTTTCAAAACATTAAATGTTTCATTTTTATTTAAATTTAGATGTATTGATAAGTCTTCAATAGTAAATAATGTAGAACCCTTATCATGTTTTTTCATATATTGAAGTAAGGACATAAGTTTTTTTTCTTGATTCATTTACATACCTTTTATTATCAATAGATTATAACAAAAATAAATTAGATTATTATCTAATAATATTTTTAGCCTATAAAAAGTAAGAAGTTTTATTTATTAATTATAATTAAGGTTGTAGGTTATAAGAATATATTCTAACAACGCCAATTATAAAATGACGTTGTTAAATAATTGATTTATTTTTATAAAGCTTTTGCTGTAATTCTATTTAATCTTTGTGCAAATGCAACCGCATCAGTAATTTCCATACCTTCAGATAGTTTTGCTTGGTCTAATAATACCCATGAAACATCTGATACTAAAGAATCATCAGCTAAACCATTTAATTTTGTAACGATTTCATGCTCTGGATTGATTTCTAAAATAGGAGCAGTGTCTGGCATTGCTTGACCCATTGCTTTCATCATTTGTGCCATTTGAACCATTTGTGCATCACCTGCATCTTTTACAACACAAGATGGAGATTCTGATAATCTATTTGTAACTCTAACATCAGATACACTTTCACCTAAAATTTCTTTGATTTTTTTAGTAATATCTTCAAACTTAGCTTCAACTTCTTTTTTATCTTCTTCAGATTGCTCTACTTTTGGAGCTTCTGCTGAAGTAATATCTTTGAATTCCCACTCTTGGTAAGTACCATACATAGGAGTTATGATTTCATCAATTTCTTTATCATCTAAAATAAGAACTTCAATATCATTTTTCTTATATGCTTCTAATAATGGAGAATTTCTAAGAACATTTTCATTTTCACCAACAATATAGTAAATAGCTTTTTGTTCACTATCAGCAGCTTCTTTATATGCAGCAAGTGAAGTCATCTTTCCAGATTCAGCTTTTGAAGATTTAAATCTGATTAATTCTAATAATGCATCTTTATTAGTATAGTCTTGATAAGCACCTTCTTTTAATGCTCTATTATATTGTTCAACAAATGCAGAATATTTTTCTTCATCTTTTGACATTTTTTTGATTTCATTTAAAATCTTTTTAACAGAAGCTTGTTTGATATTTGCCATAACTCTGTTTTCTTGTAAAATTTCTCTCGAAACGTTTAATGGTAAATCTTCAGAATCAATAATACCTCTTACAAATCTAAGGTACGTTGGTAATAATTCTTTTTCAGAATCTGTAATAAATACTCTTTTAACATAAAGTTTAACACCTGGTTGGTAATCAGCTCTATACATATCCATAGGAGCAGTTGCAGGAATATAGAATAAAGTTGTATACTCATTTACACCTTCAGCTTTTGTATGAATAACAGCCATTGGATCAGAAGAATCGTGAGAAATTGACTTATAAAAATCATTGTATTCCTCAGCTTTTAACTTTCCTTTTGGTTGCATCCATAAAGCTGTTGCTTCATTGATTTTTTCATTTCTATCTTCGATAGTTTTCTTAGCTTCCTTACCAGACTTTTCATCTTCTTCACTTAAAGTTTCAGTAACTTCTTCTTTGTAAGAAAGGAAAATTGGGTAAGCAATATGATTAGAATATTTTCCAACTATAGTTTTTATTCTTTCTTTGCTTGCAAATTCTTCTGCTTCTTCATCTTTTAATTTAATATAAATAACCGTTCCAGATGATTCTTTTGTACAAGCAGATAAATCAAATTCACCAGTACCATCACTTGACCATTTATATGCTACTTCTTCACCAGCTTTTTTTGAAATTACATCTACATGAGAAGCTACCATAAATACTGAATAAAAACCAACACCAAATTGTCCAATTAAGTTTGAATCTTTTTTAGCATCACCAGTCATTGCTTCAACAAATGATTTTGTTCCAGATTTTGCGATTGTACCTATTGAAGCAATTAAATCAGCTTCATTCATACCAATACCATTATCAATAATTGTTAATGATTTATCTGCTTCATCAAAAGTTATAGTAACTTTTCCAGCCCAATCTTCTGGTAATGAAGTTTTAATAGTTTCATCTGTTAATTTTAAATAATTTAGCTTATCAATAGCATCACTTGCATTTGATACTAGTTCTCTTATAAAAATTTCTTTATTTGAATATAATGAGTGAGTCATTAATTGTAATAATTGACCTACTTCTGTTTGAAATTGATGTTTTGCCATAAAAATCTCCTATGTATAATTTTAATTTTATAGTAGAATTTTATCACAACTTTATAAAAGAAAGCTAAAGTTTGAATAAAAATTAGCACTTTTACTATCTAAGTGCTAGTTTTTATTGAAATAATTTAATTTTTAAAATTCAAGTACACAATAAGTAAACAAAAAAAGCTTATAATCTCTTTATAATTTAAGGATTTAACATGATAAAAAAAATATTTAATATAAAAAACCTCTTTATTTTTACAACAGCTTTTATTGCAATATTTGTAGGAATTGTAGGTGGAGTAGTTGATATTATTCAACCTCAAAATGTAATAGATACAGCAGCACATCTAGGATATCCCTTATATTTTTTTACTCTTTTAGGAGTTTTTAAAATACTTGGAGCTATTGGATTATTTCTGCCAAGAAAATATGACAGATTAAAAGATGTAGTTTATGCAGGTTTTACAATAGACTTTATTTTTGCATCTTTTTCTCATTTTAGTGTAAATGATGATGCTATAAAAGTGATTATTCCATTAGTAATGTTAGGAATATTATCAATTTCATATAAATTAAAAGATAGATTCTAATAATCTATCTTTTAAATAAAAACTACATACTCTCTACGTCTGTAACTTCTTTCCCTGATAGTTTTTCTAGTTTAGTTTCAACTAAATCTAGAAAATCTGCTCTATTCTTTTCATCCATATTATTATTTAACATTTCAATAATATATTTAATACCATTTGCATTTATTTTTTTTACACTAGCTAAATAATGCACAAATGAAACTATTTGTATATCATCAATAGAATAAAGTTTTTTTGTCTCTTTTTTTAAAGGAAGAAGTCCTTTTTCTTCATACATTTTAAGTGTTCGCACTTTTGCAGTTAAAAGTTCTGCAACACTACTTAAAGGTATTACATCTTTTGTATTATCTAATAAAGCCAATTTTTTCCTTTTGTAATTATCTAGTTTTATACTACTTCTAAAACAATTTTTCCAATATGTTTTTTTGTTAAAAACTCTTTTTGAGCTTCAACAATATCTTTCAATTTGTATATTTTAGCAAGTAAAGGTTTAATTTCTTTTTTTTCTATTCTTTTAATTAAATTAGGAAAGACTTCATCTTCAAGTATTGTACATCCAAAGAAGGATAAATCTTTTAAATATAAAGTTCTAATATCAAGTTCAACCAAAGCTCCAGCAATTGCTCCTGAAACTGCATATCGTCCTTTGGGTTTTAGAACTTCTAAGAATTCATTCCATTTTTTTCCTGCAACTAAATCTATAATAACTGTAACACTATTTTTTCCTAAGACTTCAACTAAATTATCTTCTCTTGAAACTACGTTAAAAGCTCCTAAAGCTTTTAAATCTTTAAACTTATGTTCAGATGTTATTGCAATAACTTTTGCACCTCTAGCCCTAGCTAATTGAATAGCCGCACTTCCAACGCCACCTGATGCTCCTGAAATTAATACAATGTCATTTTTATTTACATTTGCACGCGTTAGTAAGTTTTCAGCAGTTGAGTAAGAACAAGGGAAAGATGCTAATTCTGTATCACTATAATCACTTTTAATTTCATAAACATGTTCATTTGATACAACAGTATATTGTGCAAATCCTCCATCACACTCGCTACCAAAATACCATGGGTTTTCTAATTGGACTCCATTTATTTTTTGTAGTGATGGCTCAATTAATACTCTTTGCCCTATTCTTTTTTCATCAATATTTTTTCCAACTGCAACCATATAACCACAAACATCTGCACCTTGAATTCGGGGGAAAGACAAGCCTTCTCCTGTCCATGAAGCATCATCTGAACTGTTGTCATTTTTAGAGTACCATCCAATTCTTGTATTTATATCTGTGTTATTAACACCTGCTGCTTTTACTTCAATTAAAACTTCATTTTCTTTTGGTTTAGGTGTATTAAAATCTTTTACATATTTGAGTTTTTCAAAATCACCGTTACCAGTCATTAACACTGCATTCATAGTTTTTGGAATTATTTTCACATTTGCTCTCTTTCTAAAATTCGAATTTTAGATAATAATTCATCTTTATCAATATAACAACCTTGTAAATGTCTTTCTCCATTTTTCAAATCAAAAGAGTTACGGGCATGTAATATTCTACGATTATCAAACACAATTAAATCGCCTTTATTAAGCCTTTCTACAAATTGAAATTGTTCATCTCTTGTTAGTAATATAAACAAACGATAAGCCTTATAAAAAACTTCAATCTTCTCAGCTGGAATATCAATAGGTCCACGTAAAAAATTTGCCATTCTTATTTCTTTTATTTCATCATTATTATTAGTTATTATCATTGGACTTACAAACCTATAATCACTAGTTTTATCCTTATTATAAAAGGACATTGATAGAGTACTTAAAGCTATATAATCATCATTATGTTTTTCACGCATATATTCAGCAATTTTAAAACCATCCACAAGAATTGATTCACCTCCCGTTGCATCATTTACTAAACAGTGAAGAAATTGTAACCCTGGTTGTAATTCACGCGTAGGTAAATCTGTATGTAAAGGTAGTTTTAGGTTAGTATAAGCTGCTGAATTAGCACTTTTTTTAGAAATCACATCAAAAACTGTGCCAAAATTAGTTTCGCGTATAAAAGAAATCTTTTGTGCGACTTCTTTTACTTCATTAAGTTTATTTTTAACATTTAGTATTTTACTTATTCCATAATCACGTAGTTCATATAAGCAATTTAATAAAATATCATCTTTATTCATAACATCTTCATATTCATAAAGTGGTAGTTCTTTTTTTATTCTTTTTTGATCCCAAACTTTATATTTTAGATTTCGTTTTTCTCTGGCTTTTTTACTATAACAATGCTTCTTTAACCAAGCTGGGTGATAGATACTTTTATGAGAATTGTAATCCCACGTAATATTAATCATATTATCCTTTGATAATTCAACACTTAAAGGTTTAATGTCAAAAGGAACGTCACAAATTTCAAATATCTGTTCTTTACTTAGAGTTGTTACACATTCATCACAATGACAATTATCTCTAAGCCATAAAAAATGATAATTACTTTGCTCATTATTATCCCAATTAACAATTAGTGTTTTTTTATTTAAACTAACGCTAATAGGATTAGTTTTCGTTTTATAAATACTATATCCACTTATATATTGATTGTTTTTATTATGTGTCAAATCTACCTCCAACTGTTAATTATCCTTATTCTAGTATATCTAATTATACTAATTTTTGATATAATCTAATAAATTATAATCATAGTAAATAAGGAAAATTATGTCAAAAACTTTTGAACTTCAAAAACAACTTAAAAGCTTGCCCTTAACAAACTTAAATACTGCAAGTAAGAATTTTTTAAACTGGGTTGAACCTTTAATTTCTAAAGAACAGTTTAATATTACTAAAAATAACCTAGAAACTTTTATAAATAACGATGGCCTTATTCTTGAAAAAAAGTTAAACGAATGGTCAGAACATAATGATGGGTCTTGGTTAGCACCGCTTTGGAAAAATATGTATTTAGATATTAGAGAACCTGTTGCTATTGATGTTAATTACTATATTAAATTGATTACAAATCATCTAAAATTAAAATATGACTCTACAGAAATTGCTGGCTTTATTATAAATAAACTTATGGATACTTATGAAAGTGTAATGGATGAGAATTTTGAACCTGAACAAATCAAAGGAATTCCTTTATGTATGTCTGCATATAAAGAAATGTTTAAAGCGACAAAAATACCAAAAATGAATCGTGATGAATATATAGTAAAGTCAAAAACAAAGGCTAATCATATTCTTGTAATGTACAGAAATCATATGTTTAAATTAAATTTAACAAGAGAAAATGGTAATAGATACTCAACTATAGAAATAATAAACACCTTAAATAATTTAAAAAAATCAAAACTTGAAGCAAATGATACAAGCGTAGGATTAATTACAACTGCGCCTAGAAATAAAGCTGCAATACTGTTAGAAGAGATACTTGTCAATGAAAAAAATAATGAAAATTTTGAGATATTAAAAGATGCAGTATTTATGGTTTGTATGGATGAAAACACTCAAACTTTAAATGAATTTTCTATGAGTCTTATAGGTACAAATGAAGAAAATAGATATTTTGATAAAAACTTACAATTAATATTTAATACAAATGGTGATATTGGTTTTAACTTAGAGCATACAGCAGCTGATGCTGGGCCATGGATTAATATTATAAATATAATTTATTCTGAACTAAATTCTATTGATAATTATCTTGAAGACAAATCAAATGAAATAATTCAAACAAAACAATTACAATGGCAATTAAGTAAATCAATAAAAACACAATTAAATGAAATAAAAGTAAAACATGAGACAAAAATATCAGATATTCATCAAGAGATTATCTATTTTGAAAATTTTGGTAGTAAAGAAATAAAAAATTGGAAAGTTAGTCCAGATTCATTTTTGCAATTAGCACTTCAACTTGCACAATATCGTACATTTGGAAAACTGAAAAGTACTTATGAAGCTGTTGCGAACAGATCTTATTTAAATGGAAGAACGGAATGTTCTAGACCTATATCAATTGAACTATTAGATTTTGTTAAAGCTTTTGATAATAAAGAAACTAATCAAGATTCACTTAAAGAAATGATGTATATCGCGTGTAAAAAGCAAAGTAGCCGAATAAAAGATTGTTTAGGTTCAAATGGAGTTGAGAGATATTTTTTTGCTTTAAAGAATATGTATACTCTTTTTTCTGATGAATTAGATTTAAAACAGATGCCTGAGTTTTTTAATGATGTTGGATATAAAGAATTAACATATAGTTATATATCAACAAGTAGAATAGAATCAAAATATTTTGATTTAGGTGGTTTTGGTCCAGTTGTTCCAGATGGTTTTGGATTTTGGTATAACTTACTAGATGAAAGGATTGATATGAATTTAATTACATACAAAAAAATTAATGAAAATAATATAAAAAAATTTAGAGACTCCTTAGAAGAATCAATAAAAGATTTAGCAATACTTGCATCAAAATAAGAGTTCTTAAACTCTTATTTTAATATGTATTATTTAGCTGCTTTTGCTTCTTTAATCCAAGCATCAACAGTTGTTTTATTCATTTCTAACCATTTAGTTGCATGAGATTTAATATCTTTTGCTTTATTTTGACCATTTGCCATAAGCATATTTTGTCCACTTACATCATTTACACTTAATTTCATAATATCAAATAATTTAGCTATATCTTTATGTTTTGTTACTACACTTTTATTAGCCACAATTTTTTGATTGTTTACTGCAAATCCATAATCTGCTCCATTTGCAAGTTTAGTAGAATATCCACCTGGCGTAGAAGAATATTTCACTTGTAAAAATGTAACATCTTTTCCTGGAACTAATTTACCACTTACCCAATAAGGAGTCCATGTATAATATAAAACTGGTTTACCTGTTTTATATCTTGCAATTGTATCTGCTATTAAAGCAGAGTAAGAACCTTGATTTTGAGTAATATTATCTTCTAAATCATATGCTTTTAATTGATGATCAATTACTTTTGAACATCCCCATCCACCAGAACAACCTGTTAAATCTGCTTTACCATTTCCATTTGAATCAAAAAGTTTAGCTATTTTTGGATCATTTAAATCATTAAGATATTTAATATTATACTTATCTGCTGTTTTCTTATCAATTACATAACCTTGTGCACAATTTTCAATATAATTAGAGAAAATAGAAAGTTTTTCATTTCCACCAGCACCTTTAATCATAGCATCTTGTAATGGTGCCCAGTGAGCTGCCATAAAATATACATCATCACTTTGTGCATTATTTGCTATAGTTTGGAAAGCAATTGCATATTCTACATCGTTTGTAGTTTCAACAGTATGTCCCATCTTTTTTAAAATTTCAGTAACAACTTGTAACTGAAAGCCCTCTTCTGCAATTGCTGTTTTAACAGCAGTAACTTTTGCACCAAATAAACTTGAAGCAACTGCAACAGAAGCAACAAAACCAATTAAACTTTTTTTATTTAACATTTTTTCTCCTTAAATTTGTGATAAAACCAATAGGTCCTTTTTCATACCATTTTCTTTTATCATTTTTATCATTTTTTCCAGCTTCTTGAGTTAATCTATCTAAAATAATTGCAAGTAAAACTATTCCTAGACCACCAACAGCTGCAAGACCAATATCTAATCTTCCAATTCCTCTTAACACCATTTGTCCTAACCCACCAACTGCTATCATAGAAGCAATAACAACCATTGACAATGACAGCATTAATGTTTGATTAACTCCCGCCATAATTGTAGGCATGGCTACAGGAATTTGAACTTTCCATAACATTTGAGAGGAACTTGCACCAAAAGATCTTGAAGCTTCAATCAAGTCAGCTGGCACTTGTCTAATACCTAAATTAGTAAGCCTAATAAGTGGAGGAAGTGCAAATATAATAGTTACAATAACCCCAGGAACATTTCCAATTCCAAATAGCATAACAATAGGAATTAAATATACAAACGCTGGCGTTGTTTGCATTCCATCGAGGATGGGTCTTAAGACTTTATCGACAGTATCATTTTTTGCAGACCAAATACCTAAAGGAAGTCCAATAATTACTGAAAACAGTACCGCTGTAATAACTAAAGATAAGGTAATCATAGAGCCTTCCCATGCACCTATAAATCCAATTATTAAAAATGATACAAGTGTACCAACTGCTAGTTTTTTACTAGAAACCTGTAAAGCTAATAAAACAAAAAACAAAATTACAACATATGGATTTAAATGTAATAAAAAACTCTCAACAGATTTTAAGACAATATCAATTGGTGTTTTTGCTGCTAGAAAAACTTCTCTAAAATTTACTACTAACCAATCAATACCATCATTTGTCCAAGTATCAAAAGGAATTAATGTATTTTCAAAAGGGTTTAATATATTAAACTCTTTTATTTCTTCAAGAGGAATTTGTTCAGCTTCTTGTGTCCAATCTACAGAAGATTCTCTATTTTCTTGTGCAGTTGATGCATTTCCCCAAGGATCATTACTCATTATCAACTCCTTCATCAAATACTTTCAAAAGTCTACTTTTAGAAATAGTTCCTTTGTATTTTCCTTCTTCATCAACTACTGCGGCAGGAAAGTTTTGTTCAGCAATAGTCGTAATAAAGTCTGATATTTGAGTATCTCCATTTATAGGTTTTTCATCAATTATTGCATCGTGGATATTCCCATCAATCTTTCTTTGTTCTTTTAATGATTCAAGTGTTAAAAGTCCAATATATTTTCCACTCTTTTCTACAAAATAAGCATAATCTTCATCAAAGTCACCTATATAAGTAAGTGCAGTTTTAATTCCCGTACCTTCTTTATTAACAATTGTAGGTCTTACTTTTCTTGCGATATGTGAAGCTGTTAGCACAGACGTAACATCAACACCTTTGAAGAAAGATTTTACATAATCATTTACAGGATTATTTATAATTTCTTCAGGTGTTCCAATTTGAACAACTTCTCCACCTTCCATAATTGCAATTCTATCACCAATTCTAATAGCTTCATCTAAATCATGAGAAATAAAAACAATCGTTCTTTTCTCTTTATCTTGAAGCTGAACTAATTCATCTTGCATTTCTGTTCTAATTAATGGATCAAGAGCTGAAAAAGCTTCATCCATTAACATAATATCAGGATCATTTGCTAAAGCTCGAGCTAATCCAACTCTTTGTTGCATTCCACCACTTAGTTCATCTGGATATGATAATGCATGATGTTCAAGTCCTACTTGCTCTAGTGCTTTTTGTGCAGCTTCGTATCTCTCTTCTTTAGATATTCCACTTAACTCTAAACCAAAAGAAGCATTATCTATAATATTCATATGTGGCATTAGTGCAAAAGATTGAAATACCATAGATATTTTTTTTCTTCTAATATCAATAAGTTCTTTATCATTTAAAGTAGTAACATCAATATCATCAATGATTATTTGTCCAGAAGTTGGTTCAATTAGTCTATTTAAAAGTCTTACAAGTGTTGATTTACCAGAACCAGATAAACCCATGATAACAAATATTTCACCTTCATTGATTTCAAAACTCGCATCTTGAACACCAATAGTCATACCTGTTTTCGTAAAGATATCTTCTTTACTTTTTCCATCTTTTAACATTTTTAAAGCTTTCTTTGGATTGTCCCCAAATACCTTAAAAACATTCTTAACTATTAATTTTTTTTTACGGATAGTAACTCTCCATTACGTATTTTATGTTTGTATTTACAAAAATATATATTTAATTTACATATTTTATGTATTAATTTATCATTCATTATGTATAAAATTAACTTAAATACAAATAAAGTAGTTAATAAGTAACTTTAAAATCAAGTTGCTTATTCATAAAAAAGATAAAATGAGATAAACTAACAGCAATATAACATAAGGATAAAATTTTGGATAAAAACAAATTTTTAGATGATTTAGTAGAAGTTTATGAATTTTTAAACTCTCAGAAAGCACATATAAATAAACTAATTTCATATCTTGAAAATAAAGAATTTGAAAAACTTGAAATAATAGAAGATTTTGCAAAATATCTAGAACTTGAAATGAATGATGATTTAAGGTTTGCACTAGTTACAAGACTTGTAAGTTTAAGAGATGATTCTTTAGTTCAAGTGTTAAAAAAAGCTAAAAAAAATGAAGAACAAATAATTGAATTACAAGAAGATGCATATTGTTTTGTTAGAGATTTCTGGCATGAAAAGCATAAGAACACAGTTGATTACATAAAAAACAACAATCTTTTAAGTCCATTTTACCAAGCGATTTTTGAAGGTGTCTATAATGTAGGTTTAAAAATGTCATCATGGCAAAGTCTATGGACGGCACATATTATAAATGATATAAATAAAGAACTAATGACAAAATTTGATGGAAATGAAGAAGAAATATTTAAATATCTTGAAAATAATAAATTATTTGATTTAGGTCATAATAGTATGATTGCGGATAGATCATATTCAGCGCTTGTAAAAGAAAAAGATGGTTATAAATCACAAGCTTATATAAAAGCTTTTAAAACACAAACAACAGCTGTAATTGATGCACTTGAAGAGTTTGAAGAGAGTTTAATTGAACTTGAAGATGATATATATGGTGAAAAGTGGAACTACATTTTATATATTCAAACGCTAATTAAAGCTTTTGGGGAAGAAAAAACTCATTTACTAGTTGAAAGATGGGCAGATGTTGATAGAGCTTGGATGAAAATAAAATCACCAATTCAAATAGGACATCCTTTAGAATATTATGAAGATCACTTTAGAAAAGCAGTTGCATTAGAATGGGATATTAGACTTACAAACCCTGAATTTGTACAAGATGATAATAGAGTCAATAAAATGAAATCAGCATTTGCTAAAATTTATGAGATGCAAGAACATTCAAAAGAGAACAAATCAGTTTATGATTTCTCTTTAAAATCAATGGATAAGGTTCAACTTTATGTTGGACGACCTGCTATGTTTTTTGGAGCAGAAATGAACGGCTTATTTTCCGCACAAGTTGTACCAAATGATGAAATAGTTTCAAAAGAAGAAGGTAAAAAAATATTTGCATTCTCTGATGAAATCCTACAAAGTACAAGAGCAAAGCCATTTTTAAAATTGAGCAGTGAAGTTTTTGGACAAGAGTTATTAAATGAAGATAGAGAGTTTTTATTTAATGAAACTACTGCTTGGCATAAAGTTTATGACATTACAACAATTGGACATGAATATGGACATATTTTATGGTGTGATGATGAAACTGAATCTGTTATGAATAAAAGTGGAAACTTTAAAAATATTGAAGAATTTAAAGCAACAACAGGAGGATTAGTTTCATTTTTTCTAGATGAATCAAATGATGAAAAAAACTTGGAAAAACAAGTATTAATTGATACAGTTAAACGTGCAGTTGGACTTATGGCTTGGATGGAAGTTGATGAAGTTCAGCCTTATTATTGTGAGGGAATTATTCACTTGAACGGTTTATTTGATTCTGGTATTTTATCTTGGGATGAGAAAAACAAAAAATTAAATATTGATTTATCTGACTGTAAATATGAAGAATTAAAAAAATGGTATATTCAAACATACTCTGCTTTAGCAAAACACTATTTAGATAAAAAAGATGCAAGTTTATTTTTAAGTAAATATGCAGTAAAAGAAGACAAATATTTTATGCCTGTAAATAAAAATATAAATTCATTTGTAAAAAGTTACTTTAAAAGATACCAAGAAATTGGTCAAGAATTGGATACAGTTGATAAAAAAGAAAACTATATAAAATAAGAGGTTTTACCTCTTATTTTTTACTTATTTTAAAATTTTATTAACAAGTTCACTATAACTATCTACACAATCATAAGTAATACTTTCATCAGCTAGACATTCAAAATATTTTTTCGCATATTGTATTTTTAAATCCTCTGCACCTTTTAACTGCATTAAATCACAGTTTCCTTTTGTTTCAGCTATAAAATAGATATTTTTTTTGTCAAGTTTTTCAAAAACTACAGCCCAATCGGGATTATATCCACCAAGTGGTGTTGGAATTTTAAAATCTTTTGGAAGTTTTGCATAGACTACAATCTGACCATTTTCCATACTTTTTGCAAACTCTTTTTCTACTTTTGAGTCTGCTTTTAAATAGTCATAAATATGTCTTTTAACCTCAATTGTATCTCCATCTTCACCTAAATTACATTTAAAGTTTGGAATTGTAAAAATATCTGTTTCATATATCTTATCACTTTTAAAATACTTTATTCCACTTATTAAAAGTTTTGCTTTTTGAGTATTTATTATATTTGAAACTTTTATAATAAAATCTTCAGGATTTAATTTAAACATTAAAAACTTATCTTCTCTTATTTTACTTAAAATTCCAACAAGAGTTTTTCGTGTGAGTTGTGTATTTTTTACAATTTCGCCTATTAAATCATATTTTGTATAACCTAATTCATAATCCATAGATTCATATATATTTTGTGATTCTTCCATCATATTTTTATCTTTCGATAAATCATCTACTACTAAAAGTGATTTTTGTCTACCTGTAGTAATTTTTACTTTTACTTTTGTTACTTCTAAAGTTTGATTAATAACTTCAATACTATTTGTTTTTAAATCTTCACTATCTACATTTATTTCATATCTAGCTTTTTTATTGATTTTATTCCATAACTCTTGAAACTCTTTTTTATCAAAATTACTATTTGGATTTAATTCTATTTCATTTGTTTTCTTACTATTATTTATCATATTTTTAACAACAGCACTTGAACTAGCTTTTTTAACTAACTCTTTTAACTCATTTTCAAAACCTATAAACTGTGGAAGTACTTCAAAATCATTGTTTTTAAAATCTTTTATAGCTTTTGAAGTTATAAATTCATCATCTCCTATATATCCTCTTTGCTTCCAATCATTTACTAAAGTTTGGGCTAGTTTTTTATCTATTTTTAGTTTATCGCCACTTTTATTTATAAGTGTGATTTGGCTTAAAACTTTTTCTGTGATTTTTGTCTCCCTGCTTAAGCTTTCTAATATCTCTTTTTGTAAAGTATTCGCAAACTCTTCATAAGAATCACTAGCAATAACTGTTAAATTATTTATATCAAAAAATTCACTATCTAGGATATTTGAATCTTGTCTTATTCCATTTTTATTTACACAAACTCTAAGCCCTCTTCCTATTTCTTGTCTTTTACTATCCGTACTATTTGAGTGTTTTAGTGTACATATTTGAAATACATTTGGATTATCCCATCCCTCTTTTAATGCACTATGAGAAAATATAAATCTTGTAGCTTCTTTAAAATCAAGTAGTTTTTCTTTTTCTTTCATAATCAAATCATAAGCACTTACATCATTTGAAATATCAGTCTCTTTACTAAGAGGTTTTCCTTTTTTATCAATAGAAAAATATCCCTTATGAATATCACTTACATCAAATTTATCAATATATTCAAAATACTCTTTATCAAATAAAGTTCGCTCTGCTTCTATTAGCTTTTTATACTCTTCTTCAAAAATTAGTTCATATTCACCTTTTAAGATACTTTTATTTTCATCATAAACTCTATATTTTGCTACCTCATCAATAAAAAATAGACTTAATACTTTTATATCTTTTTTAAATAACTCTTTCTCTTTTTGGATATGAGTTCTTATAGTTTCTCTTATTTGTATTCTTCTTAAATGCTTTTCTTCAAGTTGTCCAGTTACTTCTCCTGCATATAGTTTTAAGCCATTTAGAAAAGTGATACTATTATCATAGGCATTTATACTTTTTACTACAAAACTCTCTTTATATTGTCTTAGTTCATTTGAAAGATTAAAAAGATTATCTCCTTCATTTACTCTAATATATTTTTTACTAATACTTTGTGTTAATTTTATATCTATTTCTATAAGTGCTGTTGGATTTGCATTTGCACTTATTTTAATACTATCAAAATATATATAGCCACCTGTAGAACTATCTCCTTTTACATCTATAGCTTTTACTGATATTTGTTTTACAAGTTTTTGATTATAAGCGTCTATTGCATCGAGTCTATATATTTTGTGAAAATCATTTTTATGGGTTGCACTATAACGCAAAGTAAATAGTGCTTTAAACTCTTCTAGTTTTTTCTCAGCGGTTTTCCCTAATCTTTGAGGTTCATCAATGATAACAATAGGTTTAGCACTACTTATTACATCAATAGGTCTTCGTGATTGCATAGAGTCTTGTTTTTCATAGATTTTTCTTGATTCTTTTGAAGATGTTGCAAAAGCTTGATAGTTCATAATAATAACTTCGATTTGAGCACTTGAAGCATATGAGCTTATATTTACAAGATTTGAGCTATTTTTTGTATCATAGATAAAGTATCTTATTTTCTTTTTGTATTCACTTTGAAAATGTTCTGCTGTAATTTCAAGAGATTTATGAACTCCCTCTCGTATAGCAATACTTGGAACTACTATTATAAACTTATTCCAACCATAGTGTTTATTTAACTCATACATAGTTTTTGTATATACATAAGTTTTACCTGTACCTGTTTCCATCTCAACAGTGAAATTAAGCCCTGCTTTTAAATCAATACTTAGTTTTAAAAGTTCATCTTGTTTTTGCACTTCTTGGATATTTTTTAAAAGTTCAAGGTTTGGGTTTAGTTCTTTATTTGAAAAGCGTTTTATCTCTTGAGTCTTTTTTCCTAAAATTCCCTCATCGATAATTTTACGCTCTGTAATATCAACTCTTGAGCCTTTTTCTTGACCTTTAAATAAGTCAACAACTGCCCGTGTTGCTTTTGCTTGATAATCTTGTTTTTTAAACTGTAATCTCATAACATTTCCTATATCACAGATACAGTTGTGATAGTTGATAGTTTTTGAATAGTATTTATTTTTACATTATCATTGTTGAAGCATCCATCTTTAAAAACAACTTGATATGGTTTTTGCTTTATCATTTCTTCAATTACTGCTTGGCTTATGTTATTTTCAAAACAAGCTATTAGTTCACTATTTTCTATGCTATATATTGTAATATTATCTATTTTTTGTGGAGTTATTTTAAGACTTAGCTCTATTCCTAAATCAATCATAATAGCAAAGAGTAAATCTAAATCTGTTCTATCTTCTTTTATATTTGATTCAAGATTTAGTAAATTTCCTTGACCTAATTGGCTTGGATGATAATATACATCTTTGAAGTTTGTAGTATCTGTTTTTAAAACTCTGAAACCTATATCTAAGTTTTCAATACCCTCTTTGTCTTTGTTGTCTTCTTTTATCTTTTTACCTGCTCGACGAATACGCTCTTTAGCTATTTCAGTAATAATATTATTTTTCTTCTCTTTCTTTAAAAAATCCATTGCGGCTTGTGAAATTTTCTTTTGTTTTCCCGTTGAACATTCAGTTTTAATTTCTTCTTGTAATTGAACTAGTATAAATTTACGATTTCCATTATCACTTAAATTTGTATTGATAACTGCTTCTGCCAAAGTTCCAGACCCTGAAAAGAAGTCAAAATATATAGAATCTTTGTCATTAGTATTTTTTATAAACATCTCTATCAATGCCCTAGGCTTAGGATTGGAAAATGGTGTAATATTTAGTCCAAATAACTTTTTTAAATAATCAGTATCTTTTCTTGTTTGTATTTTATGATATGATCTTAAAACATCAAGCCTATCTCCTGTAATGTATGTTTTCTTATCTGGAATTGTTTCGTCATTATCTGGAAATTTTATTAAATCATTTTTAATCCAATCATTCCATGTATCAATTGTACAAGACCAACCTCTATTTGGAACTTTACAAAAATTACCTGTTTTAAGATTTATTCTATTATCTTTAGGGCCACTATTTTGAGGGTCGTCTATTGGTCCAATTCTATATACTCCATTTTTATCTGCATATTTATAGTTTGCAATATTTCCAGAAATTAAATTGTTTTCTTTATAAAATTGCTTAAGATGTTTTTCAATAGTACCAAAATCATTTTCATTCTCTTGATAAATATCAACTAGGCTTTGATATATTGGATTTGAAATACCATATTTAGCTTTTTTTACTTCTTCAAAGTCTTTTATGTAAACTAAACAATATTCATGTGATGTAGAAACAACATAAGGGTCATTTTTAGGTGTACCATCTACAATAATTTGTGCTACGAAATTTTTATCGCCTAATACTTCATCACAAATCTTTCTTAAATTATGCACTTCATTATCATCAATAGATATAAAAATAACTCCATCATCTTTAAGTAAATCCCTAGCTAACAAAAGTCTTTCATACATCATACTTAACCAATCACTATGAAATCTTCCATTTGTATCTGTATTTTTAAATAGTTTATTTCCATCTTCATCTCTTAAATTTATATCATCCTCAAACTCATCTTTACTTTTTGTAAAATTATCTTTATATACAAAATCTTTACCTGTGTTGTATGGTGGGTCTATATATATCATTTTGATTTTATTTAAGTAACTTTCACTTAAAATCTTTAGCACTTCAAAGTTATCACCCTCTATATATAGGTTTTGGGTGTTTTCAAAATCTACACTTTCGTCTTTACAAGGACAGAGGGTTTTATTTATAGATGTATTTGCTTTTAGTAAGGATGCTTTTTTACCAGGCCAATCAAGTCTATATCTCTCTTCATCACCCTCAACAATATCTTCACTTAGTATTTGTCTTAAAAGATCAAAATCTATGGCTTTTTTACCATCTATTTCTGTGCTTACATTTGGAAATAGTTTTAAAATATTTTCTATATTTTCATTTGTTTTATTTGGAGTTTGCATTTTTAATTTATCTAAATTTAATTCATTCATCTATTTTATTTCCTTTAGTATGTTTTCTAGTTCATTTTGTTTTGGTTTTAGTTTTTGTGAATATTCTAGTTTTTTCTTAAACTGTTTTTCTTTTGATATTTTATTTTCTAAAGCTTGTATCTCTTTTTGTAAACTTTCTATTTTGTTTTCAAGTTTATATGCTTTTTGAAAATCATTTTTTATATTTTTTGCAGCTGTTTTAAAAAATGTTTGGATTATATTTTCATACACTTTTTGTAAGTTTAATTGTGATAATTCAAACTCTATTTCTTCATTCCAAGATGAAAAAAAGTATTGATTTTGTTCTTTATAAAGTATTGAAAAACAAAAACTATCTTCATAAATAAACTTATAAAGTATTGGGGCTTTTACTAGTTCATTTATATTTTTTATAGCTATTTTTGGTAGTGCTTTTTCTTTTTCTTGTTTTTCTTTTAATACTATTTCAAAGATTAGTATTTCTGTTATATTTTTTGTTTTTTCTATGTTTATAGTACTAGGTGAGAGTTTATATTTTAAGGTTATTTTTTCAATATTTTCAAATATTCTTTTACCATTTACTATTTTTGTTTCAAATGATTTTTTTGCTAAAAATCTATTAGCTTGTGTTGAAGATGGAAGATTAAACATTTATTTTATAACCACAAAAGCTATGAGTTCAAAATCATCAAGTCCATTTAGTTCATTTTCTAAAAAACTTGTACCACCCTCACTAAAAAGTGATTCTATATCACTTTGTTCTTTTGTATCTATTATTGAAGAGATTGTATTATTTAGTAAATCTGAGTAAGTACTCATATCTTTGCCATCTTTTGTTTGTTCATTAAATGGTGTGTAAATATCTCTTAAAGGCTCATCATTTCCTTTACATAAAACTCGCAAAACATCTAAGATATTTTTTACATTTAGATGATTTAGTTTTACCTTTCCATCTTGTGAAATATAAACTAAATAAAAAGGATGAAGTTGATTTATATTGTCAATATTTACATCACTATTTATATTTTTTAGTACAAATATCACGCCCTCTTCTATGTTTTTACTTATATCTTTTTTACATACTGTATGCATACCGCAACTTACATCTTTTATATCGCCTTTTGTTTGCAAGAAGTTTATTAAATCCATACGAAAGTCATTTAATCCTAAATCAGTAATAGAAATAGAACTATCCATATCTTCAATATCTACTACTTCACTTTGCAGTTTTTGAAGTTGTTGTTTTCTAAAGTCCATTTGTGAAGATTTATTTGTTAAAACATTGTCTTCACCTGTTGCTGTTGTATCGACCATAAACATACGAGTTTCAACTCTAGTTTTTAGATTTATATACTCATCTAGACTTATTTGTGGCCAAAAATTAATTAGTTGAATAAATTCATTTTTACTTCCAATTCTATCAACTCTACCAAATCGCTGAATTATTCTTACAGGATTCCAGTGAATATCATAATTTATAAGCGTGTCACAATCTTGTAAGTTCTGTCCTTCGCTTATACAATCAGTTGCTATTAGGATATCTAGCTCTTTTTCATTTTCTTTTAGTTTTTTGTTTTTTGAAAGAGGTGAAAAATGACAAAGTATATTGTTAAATTCATTGTGAATATTTAATGTAGATTTATTTGCACCACTTCCTGTGATTTTTGCTGTTTGTAGATTGAAAGATAAATTAAAATCTTTTAGTTGTTCATACAAATAGTTTGCCGTATCTGCAAAAGCTGTAAAGATTATGATTTTCTTATTGGCTTTGTTATTATGAAGAGTATTTATTGGATTTTCTATTTTTTCTTTTATTTTTGATTTTAAGATATTTAGTTTTGTATCATTTTTAGAATCTACTTTTTTCATATCTGCTAAAAGATATAAAGCTGTTTGTAAATCCTCTTCTAAGTCTTGCTTCCATCCTGTTGTGTTCATATCACATAGATTTATTTTTACTTTTTTACCTATGCTAAATTCATCATCAAGCCATTGTTCATTTTCCATATCTTCAATTTCAATACTATTTTCATCATCGATTGAAGTTTCAAATCCATTCTCAAACTCTTCTATTTTCTCTAAAATATTTTTAATATTTGATGCGAAATTATATAAGGTAATTCTAAAGCTATCAACGCTACTTTCAAGTCTTTTTAGAAAATTTACACGCATTAAAATCTTTAGATTGTTTTCTCTATTTTTTTGCTTTAATGTTGCATTATTATTTGTTTTGTCATCATATAACTTACTATAAAACTCTTCTTTTGATTCTAAAATATAATTAAAAGGAGTGTAAACACCCATATTAAAAGTAGATAATTTTTTGTATATTTCATCTATTTTCATAACATTTTCAAGAACTGTAATATCACATCTTAAAGTCTGAGGTTCTAATCTTGTGGGAAATTTTCCTATTTTTTCCATGTCATAATATTTTTCTATATGTTTTCTACTTCGGGCAATTGTAACACTATCAAGAAGTTTAAAAAAATCAAAATTTTGATTTAGTTCATCAAGTAGTTTTTTATTTGTTCGCTCATTTGTATCTAGTTTTGACCAGTTATTAAAAGTAAGTTGTGCTTTTCTCAAGATACTATCAATAGATGTAGTAACATTTAACTTATCATCTTTTAAGTGAGTATGTCCCTCAAAAGCTAAGGCTAATTGGTTTTTTAAATCTTTAAAACGATTATTTACAGGTGTTGCACTTAGCATTAAAAGTTTTGTTTTTACACCTGTTTTTATAGTATTTAAAAGTTTTTGGTATCTTGTGGTTTTCTCTTTTCTTGCATCATTGTTTCTAAAATTGTGAGATTCATCTATTACTATTAAATCATAATTAGACCAATTAATACGGCTTAAATCAACACCATTTGAAAGCCCTTTTTCTCTTAAAATATCTGTGTGATAAAGTACATCGTAATTTAATCTATCAAGTAAGAGTGGGTTATCTTCATAGTTATGTAAAAATGTTTTCCAGTTATCACCTAATTTTTTTGGGCAAAGTACTAAAATAGATTTATTTCTTTCTTGATAATATTTTATTACTCCAAGAGCTGTAAAAGTTTTACCAAGTCCTACTGAATCTGCTAAAATACAACCGTTGTATCGTTCAAGCTTATTTATAAGAGCTAAAACTGCATCTTTTTGAAAATCATAAAGTTTATTCCATATTACACTGTCTTTAAAACCTGTCTTTTCATTTGCAAGTTCATCTTCATTTAAATCTTCTAAAAACTCATCAAAAATATGATATAAAATAAGGTAATAAATAAACTCAGGAGAATTTTCTTTATAAAGATTGTCAATATAAGCTATAACTTCTGGAGTAATATCTTTTAATATATTTTCATCATTCCAAACACTATCAAAATTTTTTAAAAACTCTTTTGTAGTATTATCATCTTCTATTTTATTTATAAGTCTTAGTGCTGAATCATCTTTTTTATAACCAAAGCCTGCACTACTAAACTCATTTATTCCTAAATATGTAGATTTATTTTCTTCATTCTCTACTATTAACATAGATTGAATCGAATTATTTCCACGGTTTGATTTGAATTGTACTTTTTGTTCACACCAAAACTTACACTCTTTGGCTATTGTTCTACCTTTTAATTCATTTTTTAGATTTATTTCAAATGAAGTTCCACTTATTGATTTTTCTATATTTGCTTGATTTATAGTGAAGTATTTGCTTTTTTTATTTTCATTATCTGTTTTTATAAAAGTTGGATCTGTAAAAATAAAACGAAGATTTTCAATCTTGCCTAACTCTTTTTTCAAACTCTCAAATCCATAAATTGAAAAAAGTGATGAAGCTATTGCTATTTTAGAACTTTTATTAATAGTACTTTTTAAATCATCGCCTACAATATTTATTTTATTATCGAAAGTTTTTATCAAATCATTTTCTCTTAAATTTAATTTTTTAAGGGATATATTACCCTATAAATTATTAAACAGGTATTATTTTCCTTTTAATATTAATATAAAGGGTAACTTATACCTTGTTAGAAAATAAAAGAATCTCTTGTACTTTTACTAATAAAAAGGTATAAAATGACACAAAGGGATATGGCAGGTTTTTTAGATGTTGATGTTAAAACAATAAGAAACTGGAGAAAGAATAAACCGAATTTATATAAAATAATTATGCAAGGTTTTGCGATAGAAGAAACAATAAAAAAAGCAGAAGACAGTATAAATGAACTAAAAGAGATAGCACAATCACTAAACAATAAAAAAGTAGAATAACTATTTTATATCAAGATTTAGAATATATATAGTATTATTGTTTTGCAAATTTTGCATATAAAATATAAATGATTTATAAAAAAAGGTTAATAATATGGAATTTAATATCACAGAGGGTCAAGTAGGAACTAGACCACCAGTTGTAAAACCAGATCCAAGAGTATTAGAGTTTTTAGGTGAAGATGGAATGAGACAACTTATTTCAGATCATTATGATTTGTTAAAACAAAGTAATATAAAAGGATTATTTCCACCTACTGAGAAAGGTTTTGAATTAGCAAAACAGCACTCAGCTGATTTCTTTATACAAATTTGTGGAGGACATCCATATTTTAATGAAAATAGAGGTGCTCCAATGATGGCAGCAAGACACCAGCCTTTTGAAATAACTCAAGAAGCTAGAAGAATTTGGTTAGAATCTTACATTATGATTTTAAAGCCACATGATATGCCAGATGATTTAAAAAAATCATTATGGGATTATTTAGATATTTTCTCAATCTGGATGATGAACACAACAAAGTAAGATTTTTATCTTACTTTATTGTTATTTATATTTTACTATTTACTTATATTAATTCCTGGATTTTTTTCTGTTCCAACATAATCATTTGGTAATGATGTTGTTTTTAAATATGCGAGACCTCCACCAACTACTAAACAAAGAACTATTACAAGTCTAACTATATTTCTTTTTTCATTAGATTCTTTTCCATTATAATCTTCAATTTTGTCATTACTTGGTTCATTATTCATATTACTCATAAGTTTTCCTTTTACTTTTTATAACTATAACAAATATTTACTTAATCATTTAATATAAGTTTAAATTATATTAATGATACCATTAATTGATTAACTGTAACTGCGATTTCTTTTATATCCTTTGTTTCTTTTTCCATAAAACAGTCTAAGTGATCTTTTACTTTAGCAAAAGTGTCTTTTTCATTTGATAAAAAGTTTGCAAATGCTACTTCTGGTTCTTCATCAATTCTTTGAAATTCTAAAACTTTTTTTGTATAATCAACAACTATAAATTCAATAAATTGTAAAACTTGATTTCGAAGTAAAATATCACTTTTACTTACAATATTTACCTTGTTTAGAGCAATAATTATCTCTAAAATATTAAATTCATGTATTAGCGAATAAAATAAAACTATTACATCTTTAAAAGAGTGGTGTGTATCTTCTTTAATTACAATAGCTGCAACTGCAAATCGTAAATAATCTATTACAGAGAAAAATTGATTAAACGAATCATCATTTTCAATATATACTTCAATTTCCTGCTTATGTATTTGAGATAATAATGCAAATAATTCGTCTTTGTGATCTAAAATATGAACAGAATCTAGTTGATTACTTTTTAGATATTTTACCATCCATTTTGTACTTATATATAAAATATATTCTAATTTATTTGTTAGTTCATATTGTTTATCACTATTCATAATATAATCTTGAGAATATATTTTTTCTCTAATATCTCTAGTACCGAATAATTGTTTTGCTATTAAATAAGATTTTACTTTTAATAAATAACTTTGTTTTCCAAGTTTTTCATAATCTGATATAAATGTTACACCTTGATGATTTATCACAATATCTGCTATTACAGTAGCTATTATTTCTCTTTTTAAAGGATGATTTGATATTTCATGTTCATATGCACCTACAAACGATTTTGGGAAATATCTATATAAATATTGTAATGCAAATTTGTCTTCTATAAAATCAGAATCTAATAATAATTTCTTTACAAAAATTTTTGAATAAGAAAGTAATGAAGCTAATACAGGTCGAACAATTGAGCCATTGTTATCTACAACATCATTTATGTTTTCATTTTTAGGAATATAAAAATCTTTTCTATTAAAAGCTTCAATATTATTTTCAAGTACTTCAATAGACTTTAAATAATCATTTTGATATTTTCTTGAAAACCTTTCATCAATAGATATTACAAATGCTTGATCATAATTGTTTTGTAAAACCATTTCAACTACTTGATCTTTTAAAGAATCAAGAGTTTCTTCAGATTGTTTAGTTGTTAAAGTACCTTGATTTTCTATAATATTTAATAATATTTTTAAATTAACTTCATGATCTGATGTATTAACACCAGCAGAATTATCAATTGCGTCTTGATGTATTTTTCCACCATTTAAAGCATATTCGATTCTAGATTTTTGAGTAAAACCTAGATTTCCACCCTCGCAAACAACTTTTGCTTTTATTTCATTTGCATCAACACGAACAGCTTCATTTTGTTTATCACCAAGTTCAAGATTATTCTCATCACTTGATTTTACATAAGTTCCTACACCACCATTAAATAACATATCAACGTCTAAAGTTAGTAATCTTTTACATAACTCTTCTCCCGATATTACTTTTTGATTTGTACCTAATAACTTTTTAATTTCTGTAGTTAAAGTAATCTCTTTATCACTTCTTAAAAACACTCCTCCACCCTTGGAGATTATAGATTTATCATAATTAGACCAACCACCATTTTTTGATTCAAATAATCGTTTTCGCTCAATATAAGACTTTTCAATATCAGGATTAGGATCTATGAATATATCTTTATGTGAAATTGCTCCTAATAATTTAAATGTTTTAGATTCAATCATTCCGTTACCAAAAACATCACCGCTCATAGAACCAATTCCTACTATAGAAATCTCATCCTTATATATATCAATTCCCTCTTCAATAAAGAAACGTTTTGAAGACATAATTGCACCTCGTGCAGTAATACCTAAATCCTTATGCCCAAATCCTTTACTTCCTCCACTTGCAAATGCATCACCTAACCAATAGTTTCTTTTTATTGCAATACTATTTGCAACATCACTCATAGCAGCAGTTCCTTTATCAGCGGCAACTACAAAGTATGCATCATCTTCATCATAGCAAACAACTTTCTCATTTTTCACAATCTTTCCATCAATCATATTATCAACCAAATCTAAATTTGCATTTATGTATAGTGAATAAATTTCTGCAAAATACTCTTTTGTAATATCTTGAACATTTTTATTAATTACAAAAGCACCTTTTGAACCATCAGGAATAATTATAGAATTTTTACCCTCTTGAGTAATCATTAAAGATTTCACTTCTTGTCTATAATCATCATGTCTATCAGACCAACGTAAACCACCACGTGATACTTTCGACATTCTTAAGTGAAGTCCTGAAAAATCTCTATGATAAATAAAGTTTTCTAAATTTGGTTGTAATCCTTTTAAATCTTTACTAAATAATTTTGTATCTATTTTAAATGAAATAGTATCTTGTTCTAAAAAATAATTTGTTCTTAAAAGTGATTTTAAAAATGATAAAGTTATATTTAATATCTTATCATCAATAATTTGTGGTATTTTTTTTATTCCACTTTTAATTTTATCTTCAATTTCTTCTAAAAGTTTTATACGATTTTTAATATTTGGTTCAAATTTTGTAATAAAATACTTTACAAACATACATGCAAGAGTATGGTTTGTAGTTAATGTATTTAATATAGTTTCAGAATTAATTGTTAAAACTGCTTGATCCATATACTCAATAAATGCTCTAAGAAGTGTAATCTTTCGTAAATCAAGATTTTCACTATATACTAAACTAAATGCTTTTGAATGCTTTACACTACAATCTTTAAGAGAGTAACTTATAATATATTCTAAATTATCTTTTGCCTCTTCAATTTTTGTAAAATCATCTATATTTAAATTGAATCTCGAAATGTATATTATTTCTTTATTGTTAGCTACATTGTATGTAACTTCATCAATTATTTCAAAACCTATATTATGTAAAAGTGGTGTGATATGAGATAAAAAAAGTTGTTCTTTTGAGAATATTTTCACATATTTTGATTTTTGATTTTTTAATATTTTTGTAACTATTTTTTCTTCTAAAACTTGTTCAAAAAGTTTATCATCGACTGCTAAATCATCAGGTGTTAAAAGTTGTGAACAAATCGCATGTATATCTGATGTTGCCATAGTAAAATCCTTATAATATTATCTATTAAAATCTTACTCTTTAATAGTTAATGTTTTGTTAAAAGAAACTCTTTTGTTTGTATTTTTACACCATTTACAATAAGAGTAATATAATGAAGCCCTAGATAATATGTTCTAGTTGTTATAATTTTAAAGGAATGTTTTTTATTTACTACTTTTTTATTTGATTTCACTTCGCTTTGAGATAACATATACATCTTTTTACTTCTTTTATTATTTGCCATTTGGAAATCTATCTCATACTCAATTCTTAATAAACCAAGAGTAGTTTCACTCTGTACTTCAAATGAAAAATTTAAATAATCTCCAACAAATATTTTTTTATCTAAAATGAAGTTTTTTAAGTTTAAATTATAAATTTTTTTGTAACCAAACACTTCTAAAGTTTTAATATCACCTTTTTTGAGTAAAGTTCGTCCTGCATGTTTAAGCATTGAATCACACTCTTTTGTAAAACCTATATTTTCTTTTATAAAATCTACTACTAAGTTTGGATTGTCTTTTGATATATCATTTAAGTTATTTGCAACAGAACGTCTTACATATGAAGATTTATCATTTTTAAGTTCATTTAAAATAGGAAAAATAACTGAGGGTTCTTTTTTAAAAAGAGGAAGACCTATAGCCCATGGAAGTCTAGGTCTACAACCTTCAGATGCTAATCTTCGTATATGTTCATTTGAACTTTTTGCCCATTTATAAAAGTATTTCATTGCTTTTTGCTCATCTTTTAAAATAAACAGTCTTACAGCAAACTCAGAACTTGAATCTATTGTAAATATTTCTAAAGCTTTCATAGAAACATCAAAATATTCCAAACCATAAACTTCTACAAAATCTGCTAAAACCATGGCCTGTAAACTTGTTGTTTTTTCTTTAAAAAACTCTTCTTTAACAAGCTTTAACATCTCACAACAGTCATGGTAATCAAGGTTGGAACAACTTTTTATAGATGAGGAAATTAATCTCATTCTTTGTTTTAACTCCAACTTTTCTAAATCTGTTAGTACTAACTTAAGATATTTATTTTCATCAAAAGAAGCTGAGTTATTTTTTATGCTTAAAGCAAAGCCTCTTGTAAACTTCTCATTAAATAAGTTCTTTAAAGCTTCCATTAAATACTCAAATCTTCATATTTTGAGTTTAAAATATCTATAATATCTTTTGGATTAACTTCAATATCTAAACCTCTTTTTCCACCTGAAATATAAATAGTTTCATATTCTTTTGCACTTATATCAAGTAATGTTCTGTGTTTTTTCTTTTGACCAAAAGCTGAAATACCACCTAGTAAATATCCTGTTGCTTTTTGAGCTTCATCTTTATTTGCCATTAAGGCATTTTTAGATTTAAAAGAATTTGCTACTACTTTCAAGTTTAAGGATTTATTTACAGGAATTAGACATACAACTAATTCTTTAGGATTAATTTCAGCTAAAAGCGTTTTATAAACACGTGATGGATCAAGATTTAGTTTTTCTGCTGCTTCAAGTCCGTAATTTAAAACTTTTGGATCATGTTTATATTTGTGTATAAGAAAAGGAATTTTATGTTTTTTAAGTTCATTAATTGCAGGTGTCAAAATATTCCTTAAAAATGAGATATATAAAATATCAAGGTTTAAATAATCCCTTATGGGATTATTCAAAGTATTTATGCAAATGCAGGTTCTAAGAAAGGAATAATTTGTTTTTTTCTAGAAAGACAACCGTCTAACCAAACTTTTCCATCTATTAATTCAACTTCAAAAGCATTTTCAAAAATTGAATTATCAACTGATGCTACAAGGATTTCTGAACCTTCTTTCATAATATCAGTCAAAATTAAACAAGCTGTATGAAGGTTTTTTTCTGCTCTTAATTCTTCTAAATCTGATTCTAAATCATCTTTAATTGAATCAAAAATAGCCAAATCAATTACTTCCAATTGTCCAATTCCAACAGCACTTCCATGCATATCAAAAGGCTTGTAATCTCTTAAAATAAGATCTCTAACTGGAACACCTTCAACAGCTGATTTAACTTTAAACATTTCCATTCCTAAAGCAGCAAAATCTTTAACTCCAGCAATTAAGGCTAATTCTTTAACTATTTTCATATCAATTGGAGTACAAGTAGGTGATTTAAAAATAACTGTATCACTTAAAATTGCACATAACATGATCCCAGCAATATTAGCTGGAATCTCAACACCATGATAATCATACATCTCTTTTACAATTGTATTTGTACAACCAACTGGTCTAATCCAACACTCTAATGGAGTTGAAGTAGTAATATCACCTAGTTTATGATGATCTACAATTCCAACAACAGTTGCTTGATCAATATCAGCTGGTGCTTGACCTTTATCTGAATAATCCGTAATAAAAAGTTCTTCACCTGCAAATTGTGTTTTTAATAATGGAGCTTCAAAACCAAACTTATCTAAAATAAATTGTGTCTCAGGAGAAACTGGTCCTTGTCTTGCCGGAATTGCTTCTCTTCCTATTTTATTTAATAAGTATCCTAATGAAATTGCTGAACAAATTGAGTCTGAATCAGGAGTTGTGTGTCCACATGTATAAATCGCCATTTTTTATATTCCTATTTTATATTTTAATATTTTTTACGAATTTTACCTAAAGTATTGTTTAATTATTCTTTTAAAGAAAAAACTAATTTTTATTAAATATATTAAAAATTAATAATAAAATAGATATTAAGCTATTAATTTATTAATTAATGTATTATTATAGTATAATATGTAATATATACAATATTTTGAATAAAATAAAGGCTAAAGACTCTTTATTATTAAAATTAGAATGGATTTACAAGTATGGAAAATGATGATTTAATTTTTATGGAAGAGAATAGTCACAACACATACAATAATACAGATAAGTGGAAAGTTTTGATTGTTGATGATGATAAAGAAGTTCATTCTGTAACAAAGCTTGCATTGTATGATTTTAAATTTCAAAATAAACAATTAGATTTAATTTCAGCATATTCAGCAAAAGAAGCTAAAGAACTATTGTCAAAACATTCAGATTTTGCTTTTGTTTTACTAGATATTGTTATGGAATCAAATGATGCTGGATTACTTGTAATAGATTATATAAGAAGTTTTCTACAAAATAGTTTTATTAGAATTATTATAAGAACTGGTCAACCAGGATATGCCCCAGAACACGAAATAATAAATCAATACGATATAAATGATTATAAAGAAAAAACGGAACTTACTACAAGCAAACTATATACAACTACTAGAACTGCACTGGCACAATATAAACAATTAATAGAACTAGAAAATAAAAAAAATGAACTTTATAAGAGTTTAACTACTGATTTGATTACAAAGCTTTACTCAAGAGCTAAACTATATAATGATTTAAAAAAAGTAAAAGATGCTTCTTTGATGTTAATAGATATTGATTCATTTAATACTATTAATAATGGCTATGGTTACTTGATAGGCGATCAGATTTTATCTAAAATTGCAACTATATTAAAAGATTGTGATTTTGATACTGAATTTATTTATAGAATTGAATCAGATAAATTTGTTTTACTTTTTGAAAATAAAAATGATGTTTACTTATTAAAAAGTGCATTAAAAGTAAAATCAAGATTAAGTTCAAAATGCTTTAATATTGATCAATTAAAACTATTTTTAGATGTAAGTATTGGTATTTCTAGAACAACAAATAATCTATTAGAAAAAGCAGAAATAGCTGTTGATGCTTCTAGAAAAAAACAAGATAATAAAATAGAATTTTATTCCGAAGATTTAGCAAGTATAAAAACTATAAATAATAATATTTTATGGTCAAAAAGATTAGCAAATGCAATTGAAAAAAACAAAATAATTAATTATTATCAACCTATTGTGGATTGTAAAACAGAAAAAATAGTTAAGTATGAGACATTAGTTAGATTAATACATAATGATACAGTATTTACACCTATACATTTTTTAGCAGCTGCAAAAAATGCTGGATTATTATCAAAAATTACTAAGATTGTCTTCGAGCAAGCTTGTAAAAAATTCACTAATAATAATTTAGATTTTTCTGTTAATATAACTGACTATGATTTGATGGATAGAAGTTTTGTTAAAAATTTGTATGAATGTTGTAATAAATATAAAATTGAACCAAAAAGAATTTCATTAGAAATATTAGAAGAAGCAAGCATTAGTAAAAACAGCTATGCAAAAAATAGTTTAGAAGAATTAAATAAACTAGGTTTTTTAGTAAGTATTGATGATTTTGGAGTGGAATATTCAAATTTTTCTCAATTAAAATCCCTAAACATAGATAGTGTAAAAATAGATGGAAGTTTTATTAAAGATATTCATAAAGATATTTATTCAGAATATATAACTGAAACTGTTTACTCATACTCTAAAAAAATAAAAGTTAAAACAATAGCAGAATATGTACATTCAAAAGAAGTTTTTGATAAAATAAATAGTATCGGAATTGATTATGCACAAGGATATTATTTTGGAAAACCTGAAAGTGATTTAAAATAATTATGCTTAATCAATTTATAAAAAGTATTTTTTTAATATTACTTTTTTTTTCAAGTGTACATGCTACAAACTTAATAAATATTTCTTTCATAGAAAAAATAACTCCATTTATCCAATGGCCTGAGATTAATAAAGAATTTAAAATTGGTATTTATAAAAACAAGCAATTAAAACAAGATATGGAATTCTTTTACAAAGATAAAAAGATACATAAAGCCAAAATTAAATTATACAATATAGATGAATATGAAGAAGATAAAACAACTAACTTAAATCTTATTTATTTTACAAAAGAATCTAATCCAAATATTGATTTAATTTTAAAAAAAATAAAAAATAAACCTATTTTGATAATTACAGAATTTCCAGACGATGTTTATCAAGGTATGCATTTAGGTATTTATTATAAAGATAAAAGAATCAAATTTGTAATAAACCAAGAATCTTTAGAAAACTCAAAGCTAAAAGCAAGCTATAAAATATTGAAATTAGCAAAAGTTATAAAGGATAAGAATTGATTATGAAAATTACAAACTTATCTATTAAAAACCAATTAACAATCACTTTTATTCTTATATCTTCAATTATTATATTTGTAGTTACGTATTTTAATTTTTACTCAAGTATTGAACAAAAGAAAGATAGCTTTATACAAAATTCATTAATTGAAGCAAATCTATTAGCTGAGTTTGTTGTTACTCCTTTAATATTTGATGATATAGAAGGTGCAGAAGATATACTAAATAAAGTAACTAAAGATAATAATATACTAAATAAAGTAACTAAAGATAATAATATATTAAAAATTGTAATCTACGATAATAATAGAAATATATTTGCGCAATACAATCCATCAAATATTCTAACACCTATAAATAAAAAGTTTAAAGGTTATTACTTTGATAATAAAAAAAGTGAATTCTTAAACTTTGGTACTTTAAAAATACTTATGCCTCTTAATAATCTAGAAAAGCAATATGGAACTTTATATATTGAAAAGTCTACTGAAATTATTACAAATATATTGAAAAAAGTTTTTAAAGATCTCATAGTTTTCATTTTAATATTACTCTTTATAATATATATTATTTCAACTGTGTTAAGTAATTATTTATTAAAACCTATACTTTATCTTGCGAAAACATCAGAAGAGATAGCAAAAACCAGAGATTATAAAATTAGAGTAACTTATAATTCAAAAAATGAAATAGCATCTTTATATAAAGCATTTAACTTTTTGTTAGTAGATATTGAAAAATTAACTGTTAATTTAGAAAATCAAGTTATTTACAGAACTAAGGAATTAAATAATAAAAAAGAGTTACTAGAAAAAAGTTTAAAGGACTTAAAAGAAACTCAAGAACAATTAATTCAATCAGAAAAAATGTCAGCGCTAGGTAACTTAGTAAGTGGATTAGCTCATGAAGTTAATACTCCCCTAGGAAATGCAATAACAAGTAGTTCTATAATACAAAAAGAATCAAATCATTTATTAGAAGATATTAAAAATAATACTTTAAAACGCTCTATTATGGAATCAAGATTATTTATATTAAGTGAAAGTTCACATTTATTAGTTAGAACTTTAGATTATGCATCAAATTTAATCAAAAGTTTTAAGCAAATATCAGTTGATCAAATTACAAATGATATTAGAGAATTTAATATCAAAGACTATATTAAAGAAATTTTCTTAACTAATAGTAATAAATTAAAAAGTATTCCTGTAAAAATAATAATAAAATGTGAAGAGGATGGGTTATTAATCAAAACATCTCCAGGAGTTATTGCACAAATATTCAATAACCTTATTCAAAATTCGATAATTCACGGATTTAATAATTTCAAAAATAATGCAAGAATAAAGGTAATAATTAGTTCAAAGAAAGATATGATAAATATAGTTTATGAAGATAATGGTCAAGGAATTGATTTGAATATTAAGGAAAGTGTATTTGAACCTTTTATTACGACTAAAAGAAATTCAGGTGGTACGGGACTTGGTTTGAATATTGTTTATAATCTTATTTATCAAAGATTAAAAGGTTCTTTAACCTTAACAAGTAAAAAAGATGTAGGTACAAAATTTGTTATAGAAATACCTAAAATATACTCAAATGAGGAGGAAATATGAAAATTATATTAAGCACACTATTAATAATAAATTTATTATATGCAAATCAAACAAATCCAGATTCTTTAGATGATTTATCACTTGAAGAGTTAATGGACATAAAAATATATTCTGCAACAAAAAGCTATCAAAGAGTTGAAGAAATACCTGCAAATATTGTTATAATCACTAAAAAAGATATTAAGAAATATAATTACTCAACACTTGATGAATTGTTAAAATATGTTCCCGGACTATTCATAATTGATGATACAGAACATTTTCAAATAGGCTCAAGAGGAAGTCTAGGTTCTTCCTTTAAACTAATGATAAACAATAATCCTATTTCACCTTTAAGAGTACCATCAGGAGCAATGTCAAATAGAAACTTTTTTGCAATACCAGTTGAGTCAATTGATAGAGTAGAGATTATAAAAGGACCACAAGCTGTTACCTATGGAAGTAACTCTATGTATGGTTCTATTAATATAATCACAAATGATTTCAATGAAAAAAACATAGCATCAATTTCAAAAGGTAATAATGGTCAAGAAAAAGTATTTGCAAGACTAAATCACAAATATGAAAATGGAGGATTTACTTTAAACACTAGTTTTTATAATACTAATGGAATAAAAGGGGATTTAGAAAATACCTTAACAGAAGCTAATTATCTAAGTAGAAATTCAAATGCAGTTAAAAAACTTGATGGTTTACTAGAAAATGAATATAAAACATTAGATATTTCACATAGATATAAAAACCTAACTACAGATATCAATATTTCACAAACAAATTATGGTATATATCTTGAACCTACATTTAGAAATGGAAATAAAGTAGAACAAGTAGAAAAATCTTTATCCTTTACATATGAAGATGAACTATCTTCTGATTTAAGTTATAAAACAAGTTTTATTACATCAAGAAAAAACTATGATATTAATAATTTTAATATTAATGAAAATCCAAATCTTATTATAAACAACTATGGTAAAGATATTAGGAATCAGTTTGATGTACATTTTAATTATATATTAAATAATCAAATGAAACTTTTATTTGGAAGTACATATAAAACTATACGTCATTATACAAATCAAACATTTGAACAATATAATGCTTATCAATCTTATGATTATAAGTTTTATGAAACAGACTTATACTCCAAGCTACAATATAAGATAAATGACAAATTTGAAGTAAATACAGGTATAAGATTTACCAAAAAAGATTCTTTTACAATTAATAGAGAAGTTATTGATATTTTAAGTAATTCTAACATACCAGTTAATTCAATATTTGGAAAAGAGAATAAAGGCTATTTACCTGAAGTTAGTGCTATTTATCATATTAACTCAAGAAATCATATCAAGTTTTTATATGGTGAGGCTAATCAACTTACATATTCAGGGGTTGATAGCTATGAGGAAATAAAAAGTAGTGAAATAAACTATACTTATTTGTCTAAAAAATATCAATTAAACACATCTGTTTTTTATAATAAGTCAGAAAACATAAGCTTATTTACACAAGAAGGTACAAGTGTTCCTATTTCTGATAATGGAACTCAAAAAACAAAAGGTTTAGAATTTGCCATAACTTACAAACCAAACTATAACTTTCATATATCTTCAAGTTTAACACTTCAAGATACAAAAGCTAAAACATCTTCAAATATAGATATAGAACCAGCTTTTTCTCCAAAAGTTTTGTATAAAATAAATATGTCTTATAAGCATGATAAAACAAAATATTCATTATTTTTAAATTATATAGGAAAAATGAAATCTGCAATAGATTATAATACTCTAAAAAGATATGGAAAAGATAGTAAAGAAAATATTGTATTAGGAGCAAATTTAGAGCAGATATTATCAAAAGATTTATCTATTAATTTAAACGTTTCAAACTTATTAAACAGAGATAATAAAATACCAGCAGGTTCTACATTAACAAATTTTTATGAGGGTGTATATACAAAAGGAAGAGAGTATTTATTTACTCTTAAATATAAGTTTTAGTATAAAAGATTAGCAGAAGAGATAAATCTCTTCTACCAAACTTCTACCACCATCGCCAACCTGGCCATGCATTTAAGTCTAAAATACCACTTGTAGCAGCTTCTAAAGCTAACATTAATTCATTCATTTAAAACTCCTTTTTATTTATTTAATTTATTCTATACTATAAATATAAATTTTTACTTAAAATAGATCTAATTAGGTGTATTTTACATGAACTAACACTAAGCCATAGTAATTAATAATTAATTTTAAGGCTTAATAACTAAAATTATTAAAATAAATTTAATTATTATTTTAATAAAAATTTACCTTTAGTTCTGTCTTTAATCAATTTTAATGAATCAACTACAACACCATGCATTGCTAAATAAACTCCATTTTTTGCATCTGAGCTCAAAAATCCTAAGGCTTGAGAGAAATTTATTGTAGCTTCTATAGTATCAATACTCATAGGAATCATAGCACCTGTAAAGATTATTTTTTTATTTAATATTTTTTTTCGTAAAAAAGCACTTGTTAAATGAATAGTATCCGTTCCGTGAATAATAATAATATTTTCGTTTTCTGAATTTTCTACATATTCTGTAATTAAATTTCTATCATCATCTGTTATATCTAAACTATCTTTTGAAACTATATTTTTTATCTCAAATTCGACATTATGACAAGAAGCTATTATTTTATCTAAAGCAATACTATCACTTGGAACTTCAAGTTCTCCATTTAAAGGGTTATACCTTTTATTAAATGTACCACCTGTATTTATAATTGTGACTTTCATAAAACTCCTTTTAGTAGTTATTTACCATATTTTTAGGAAGTAACAATTTATCTAATTCTTCTTTTGAAACTAAACCTTGTTCTAAAACTATATCATATACTCTTTTGTTACTTGCTAATGCTTCTTTAGCAATTGCAGAGCAAGTTTCATATCCTAATATAGGGTTTAATGATGTTACAATAGTTACAGAATTTAAAATATTATCCATACATACATCTTCATTTGCAGTAATACCTTTTATACATTTTTCACCTAATGTATAAAAAGATCTTCTCATCATATTTATAGATGTAAATAATTTATAAGCTACCATAGGTTCAAATACATTTAATTGTAACTGTCCACCCTCACAAGCCATTGAAATAGTTACATCAGCACCAATCACTTCAAAGGCTACTTGATTTACAACTTCAGGTATTACTGGATTTACTTTTCCAGGCATTATTGAACTTCCAGGTTGTACTTTTGGTAAATTTATTTCATTAAATCCTGCACGAGGACCTGAACTTAAAAGTCTTAAATCATTACAGATTTTTGATATTTTAACAGCAACTCTTTTTAAAATTCCAGAAATATGTACAAAATCTCCTGTATCTTGTGTAGCTTCTATTAAATCACCTGCACTTACATAATCAACACCTGTAACTTCTCGTAAATTATTTATAACCTTTCTTTGATATGCAGGTTTTGTATTAATTCCTGTACCAATTGCAGTAGCTCCAAGATTAACTTCTTTTAGTAAAGCTTGAGTTTCTCTTAATCTAAAAATATCATCATCAATCATAACTGCATATGTTTTAAACTCTTGACCTAAAGTCATAGGAACTGCATCTTGAAGCTGTGTTCTTCCCATCTTTAAAACATCTTTAAATTCTATAGCTTTTTGCTCAAAAGTATCTCTTAAATATCTTAATGAATCTTTCAATTTATATATTAATTCATGCAAAGTTAATTTTATAGCCGTTGGATAAACGTCATTTGTAGATTGAGACATATTTATGTGATTGTTTGGATGAATAATATGATAAGAACTTCTTTTCTCACCTAAAATCTCTAAAGCCCTATTTGCAATAACTTCATTTGTATTCATATTAGTTGAAGTTCCAGCTCCTCCTTGGATAGGATCAACTATAAATTGATCATGAAATTTTCCATCTATAATTTCATTACAAGCTTGAATAATTGCATCTTTTTGTTTATCAGTTAAATCTCCTAACTCATAATTCGTTAAAGCACATGCTTTTTTAACTTTTGCAAGTGATTTTATAAAATTAGGAAATAATGATATGTTTGTATGAGTAATATCAAAGTTTTCTTTTGCTCTTAATGTTTGTATTCCATAGTAAGCATCTTTCTCTATTTCTTTTTCACCTAAAAAATCTTTTTCTATTCTATATTCTTCTTTCATTTGTTACCTTCTAATATTATCTAAGTATACAGCTCTTATTTTAAAATTTATTTACTTGCGGCTTTTTTAATTATACTATTAATCATGTTATTAAAAACAAAATAATGAATAGGAATTAATATATACCAATATAATCTTCCAAAAACACCTCTTGGATAAAAATAAGCAGATTGAATTAGTTTATTATCTTCAATTTTAAATTCCAACCATGCATTTCCTGGAACTTTCATTTGAGCATATAGTAAAAGTCTTTCATTCTCTTTTACATCAACAACTTTCCAAAAATCTAAGCTATCACCAATTCTAAGTTTATTTGGATCTCGTCTTCCTCTTTTTAGACCAACTCCACCTATCATTTTATCTATAAAACCTCTAATTTCCCACAGAAAATCATAATCAAACCAACCATTCTCTCCTCCAATTGAAGTAAAAGTTTTATAAATATTTTTTTTAGATAAATTACTTATATCTTTCTCTTTTCTATCAAAAAATATTGCATCTGCTATTTCTTTACTATGATTTCTATCCCAAATTTTTCCAGAATTATCTGACCATCTACTAATAACCTGATTTCTTTCAATCATCTCAACTGCTTTTTTTACAGCAACTAAAAAAGATAAAGGTTTAATATTTGGAAAATACTTTTTTGCATTATCATTTTGAATTACTACTTCAGATTTTAAACCCTCTATCAAAGCTTTTGCAACAGTAAAAGGAACTGGTGTAAAAAGGTTTAACCAGTAAGATGAAAGAGTTATAGATAAAAAAGGTAGTGGAATAAGTATTCTTTTAAGACCTAAGGCTTGAGCTGTTAGAAGCATCATTTCTTTATATTTTAATTGTTCTGCTCCAATATCAATAACCAAGTTTTCATTCTCTTTTAAATATAATGCTTCTACTAAATAATTAATCACATCTTTAACAGCAATTGGTTGAGCTTTTGTTTCAACCCATTTTGGTGTTGTCATTATTGGAAGTTTCTCTGTTAAGTTTCTAATAATCTCAAAACTTGTACTTCCTGAACCAATTATAACCCCAGCTCTTAGCCATATGTTTTGAACATTTTTATTTGAAGATAAAATTTCACCAGTTTCAATTCTACTTAATAAATGCTTACTTGTATCGGCATTTTTTACACCTAAGCCACCTAAATATATTATTCTTTTTACACCACATTCATTTGCTATATCTAAAAAATTTTGTGCTGAGACTTTATCTAAGTCCTTATAGTTTTTACTATTTAAAGAGTGTATTAAATAGTAAGCAATATCAATATCTTTTAAAGCTTTTCGCAAAGAGTCTTTATCAAAAGTATTACCTTCAACTA
>Ga0209716_1000134_pt1 | contig 76808 bp, 69 predicted proteins | sample COGITO_mtgs_1205_FD_184811 | JGI IMG/M metagenome (GOLD analysis project Ga0209716, IMG submission 184811) | Pelagic marine microbial communities from North Sea - COGITO_mtgs_120531 (SPAdes) (version 2) | ecosystem: Environmental > Aquatic > Marine > Epipelagic ... | reverse complement strand
CAGCGTAAGCCCTGTTCGAATTGTCGTCCCACAAGGAACCATGTTTGAGCAACAGAACTGGAACGGCAATCAAAACCTTGTCGTCAAAGAAGACGTGTGGATTGACATTCAACCCGGTCAGTCTGGTACCTTCCCTCTGCCTGCCTTCTGTGCGAACTCAAGCGGTGGAGTACCAAACAGCGACCCATTGAACATCACACCTTTCGTGTTTCATGACATGGGTGAATCCTTCCGTGACCAAGACTCCATGTGGAGAACTACCGACAGTCGGCGCAATGTTCGAATGCGCTGATGAGTGTTGGCGATTGGTTTAATTGAAATTGGACTGTGGAGGGTATATGGCCGCCAAAAAATCTGGTACCTCCAAAGAGGAAAAGAAACTCAAGGAAAAATTGAACTCTTCCAAAGATGAAGTGAAGCAACTGAAAGATGAAGTCAAATCTCTCAAAGCCGAAGTTAAGAAATTGTCAAAGAAGTTGAATGAAAATGATGTTCAGATTATTGACGACGAATACCTGAATATACGCCTCACTGTAGAGGATCTTCACCCTTCTGTATTAGGTTGGTTCAATAAGAAGGACTCTAAAAATACCAAAGATTTCAAAATTCGACGACTGCATGAGGCTATTCGAATCGGTTTATTAGCACAAATGCAAGGAAGAATAGGTCATGCAATGAATTCATACAAAGAACATTTGAGTGAGGAAATGTCGTTGTTGAAAAACTATACAAATATCTTTGAGCAAAAATTCCTGGAGAATAACAAATTCAAGACCGATCAAGAAGAAACTTTAAAATCAGTATTGGCAGATTACATACAATCTCAGAATTATGCAGATAGTGTTCAAGTAACTGGAACTACTGCTGACAGTGATGGAAACAAAACTGGTGATATTGTAGCAACAATTAACCACGCAGGCAAAGCTCATGATTTAGCAATTGAAGTTAAATTTTCTACCAACTTCCCACAAGGTGGAGTGGCTAGCAAATCAAACACTGCGAAATCCTATCGAGCCCAAACTGATACTGCCATTTCCCAAATCATTGAATCAAGAAAGAATCGCAAGAGCCGGTACGCCATGATTGTTTTAGACAAATCATTGAATATACATTCAGAAACCCCTGAGATTCATTTTATACCTGAAGCACAGGGAATTATAGTGAAAGTGGACTTGTTAGCAAATGAGTACTCAAACCTAGAAATAGCATACGACCTTCTTCGACAAATGACTGTTTCATCAATTCCAATTAATCTTGATTTCGCAGTTCTTGAATATCTCTTAACTGATCTAAGCACAGTTTTAGGTCGCCAAAAGAGAATTACTGAATCATCAAAAAATATAATTAACCAACTTGAAAAATCTCACAAGGAAAATGTGAAAGAAGTTATTTCAATCACGTCTATGCACGAGGCAGAACTGAAAGCATTACAAGTAACCATTACCCAAACAACACGCATCATGAAGCAATGGCTGAAGACCGGTAATTTATCCGCTGATGATGCTTTCGAAACATACATGAAACCAAAAGCAAACGCTGAATGGACTGTTGAGAAAATGAAACATACAGAAATGTTAAACCTCCATCAGAAAATGGTTCGTGAAAAAATGAAGCATGAAGCGGAATCAAAAACCGTTTCAAAACCGGAAGATGAGAAGACTGATACGAAAGCCACCAAAGTGGAATCTTCAAGAACAAATTATGAAAACATGACGGTTGCAGAATTGAAAAAACTACTCAAAGCAGCGGGTAAGCCTGTTAGCGGCAAGAAAGCCGACCTCATTGCTCGTCTCAACGAGTGAGCCCCTGTCTGGAATCGAACCAGGTCCTCTGCTTACGCAGCGTGCACCGTACACCAAGGGAGTCCCAATCGGGCTACCACCATACTCACATCACAACAGTTGTGTATTCACGCGCCAAAGTGCGAATCCCCATTCTCTGAGCCAGTGGCAGTTGTGTGCAAGACTATTTCCATCAAGACGAAATTCTCCTCGTCCAATTGTTCAGTAAAATGTGTTCTTGATATTCATTCTCATCAAGGTAAACAATCGTCAATTCAAGGGTTGAGAGCGGCCTTGGCGCATCGAAACCTAATGCATCGTAGTAGGCTTCAACACCATCCATGACTTCCTTCAAGGTCGCTGTTCCGTGCGCTACTGTGACAATTTCTCTGCATTCAAAACTCCTTGACGTGTGAATCGTGATCCCATGAGCTTGGGCTTTAGAATGCTCAATCAATAACTTGGCCAAATGCGGTGTTGCTGACTCACCCGACCATTGAAGTCTAGAAATCGGATTTGATTCCCATGAATGTCTTGTTTGTAGAACTGTCGTTTGATGCATCCACCACGGACATCTCGCTTTCACCTGTTGTGTCAGTTTATGCCTCACAGCCAATGCTGTATGTTTCGTATACAACGCAGGTGCCAGTTCAATCAAGTCACCATGCACAAGATTGAGCACAAAGTTCTCTCCCGAAAGTCTGTATGACCTTTTGTTGAGTTCTTTTTGTAGACATTTGGGGTGATTGAGGAGCCATTGCAAGTAACTGGAATACGCTTCATACGGCCATGCAAACCTCGGAGGAACTGGAGTTTTGAACGTCAAACCTTCTTCTCTACCGTCCATGTAAACCGTCGACCACGTGTCGTGCCAATTCTCCCAAGTCATCGCATTCGGGTGAATGCTCTCTTCGGTTTCATTGTCCAACATTCTCTGGACTTGAGGCGGGCTCAAGCCCATTTCAGGCACGGTATTCCAAAACCACGGTTTGATTTCATCAAACCAATCGGTCTGGCCGAGAGGGCTGTTTGCAGAGTGGTGAACTTTGTACACCGTTGCAGCATATGTTTGCATCTCATGATTGACGTTTTCACCAAGCCATTCAACGTCGCATACCTGTTCCATAACCGAATGAGGGCCGACAGAGAATGTTTGACCAACATGGTTGAACCATCTGCATCCGCCCTCGCCCATTTCTCTGTGCTTGTGGTCAACAATGACAAGACCTCCATCTCTAATTTTGGAGGTATACTGCGTCATCATTTCGGCAAATGCATGTTCATCAGTGGTGATGAATCTGTCCATCCAAGAAAACCAATCGACATACAAAACATCGACGGGGGGAGCATTGGAGAGATACGCATAGGCATCCCCTCCAACGTGAACCTGCCAATGCGGAACATCGATGCAGACTTTCCTGAACACTGGATGTCCTTGAGAAGTATCATGCAATCTTTGGTAAACGGCATGATTGACACTATCTGCGTGATACGGCCACTCATCCGGACAATACTGCCCAAAGTCAACAAGAACGTGTACAAACGGGTGTCCTGCGTCTTCAAACAAACTCATGCTGGCATGATAGTGTTGCGCCGCTGCGGGATGAGCAACAACCAGCGGTCTGTCCTTATCAACCTCTATCGGCAAACCAATGCCAAGCTGGTTGTCTTTACCGTAGGTGACGCACATTCCTAATCCATCGAGGGTCAATTTCCTCGCCATACTTTGGCTCATTATACACACCTCGGATGGCCAAGCGGAACGACTCTGAAGATTCTCTTGGTCTGTCTATCGAGCCTTGCATAGTCATTCGCTGCAATGACGCCACCTGAATGATTGTGCTTTGCAGTATCATAGATGGTGTCCTTGTGCAGGGTGACGATGTGAGCAGTACAGAGTTTGCCCTTTGCGTCAGGGTCACTTGGAGGATTCACTGAGTAGAAGCACAAAAAGAACAAATCGTTGTGTTCAACAAGTTCCTCGATGTAGTGCTCCATTCTTCTCAAATCATGATTGCAATAGGCCAACTGCATCCCGAAGGGTTTGAGTGCATTGGACCATGAATGTGGCGATTGTGAGTTGGTGATTTTCTTGAAATCATCCGGGCCCACATCCGCACCAGTCGTTCTTGCTATCATTGCCAACGTGGTCGCTACACACGAAGGGCCAAGCTGCTTGTCATGCTCAATGCTGATGTCTGAGAAAAACGGACCTTCAGCCTCGCCAGGGTCAGAAGCATCCCACAGGGGTGCGCTCGCATTCGGTCTCCATGCGAACATTACAACCACTCCTTTGAGAACTCGTCATCGAAGGAAGGCTCATTGTTTTCAGGCACAGTAAGTGTTCTCTTTTCACAACCACTGCAACCGCAATCCTCAGATTCCCATTCTGTCATAACATCCATCTTCATTTCCGTGTATTCCATCTGCTGTTGCATGTAAGCAACAAACATCGCCATTATCGTTTGTATGTCTATATTTTCATTGTTTTTCTTTTTCATATTCTCACCTCATTGGTACTCCCAATCTTGATCAGGTCTTCCACCTGGCCATTCTTTTTCCATGAATTCATGGTGCTCGATATCTGCGAGGTCTTGTTCAAACATCATTTTCCAAATATCAGTATCATCGATGCAAAGTTGCATGAGCGTTTGCAGTGCAAGCGGGAAGGTTTCACCTTCTTGTCTCTCAATGCAGAATCTGTTACCGTGCGTGTATCTTGTCCACTGTCCACCAAAATTTGGTACGTGTTCAGGGCATTGCCAATATGCCTCGAGTGAGTGTTCAATCTCATGCCTTGAGAAAAACAGCAAAGTGTTCCTCTTCCATGGAGGCCCAAGTTGTCCAGTTCTTGCTGCATTGGTCTTTTGATAATGCTCTACGAGACTTCTAGGTGAGACCCAATACTCGTACTCGAGGCATATGTCAAAGGTGAACTGATGCCCAAACCTGCCATCAATTATAGCGGTGTAGCCATCGATAGTTATTGCATCATTCGTGTGAATGTATTCCATAAAATTGAGCCAGTGTTGTCTTTCAGCACAGATTTCAGGCGTATCTCTTTCCGCATCTTCAAAGTGCAATGCATCGTTCATCGAAGTAAGCACAAGTTCCCAATCCGGCCATACCTTCCATGCAGTTCCGTCTTTCCTGTGCTGGTGGTTATAGGCTGAGTAAATCTTCATCAGTTGTTCCATTTGTTCAAAATTGGCATCATGGTCGATAGCTGCAATCTCAGGATGGACGTCTCCGTCCCATCCGTGTTCGTTCTGGTTTTGTTGTGTGTTGGTTTTTTTATTCATCTTGTCACTTCCTTGTTTTGAGTATACCATCTCCATGGTTGCGAATGGCAGGGGCACCGGGAGTCGAACCCGGGTCTGAAGAATCGCAATCTCCAATGCTATCCGTTACACCATGCCCCTCTGAGAGAAACAGGCGGAGGTACCCGGACTCGAACCGGGGTCCAGGGATTCGAAATCCCTGATGCTATCCACTACACCATACCTCCATGCTGTTTCTAAAGCAACAGCGGTTGCACAAACGTTTGACGTATATGCAGCCACGCTGCTCAAGCCCAGATCAGTCGCATTAACTGCGATGACGGAGGGCCCGCTTCAACGAATCTTGATTGTCGAATTCTGGGTCCCTCATGTTCTTCACCTGTTCCGGATTGTTTAACCCAAGGGGGGTTTACCGGATAAGTCTTTCGGTCAAAGTGAGGTTTTCCGGAAAACAATGTGTGACCTGCATGCGCGGAAACACACCTACCCACCTGTATGCGCGTGACATACTTAGAAGAAAAATTACATTTGAGATTCAAACGCTCTCCAATGCAGATTTCTTCGCCGGAATTCCCTCGAAAGGTCGTCAAAACGCCCTCAAAAGTCCCGTAGAGATGCGAAGATAATATAACGACAGCAGAATGGTCAACTCGGGGAAACCCCCCCGGTGGAAAAATGAGTTGTGGATTGGATATCCCCCTTGGCCCTTCATGTCGAGACCCGAGCCTTGAAGCTGATTTACAGGCTCGACTTGATGCTGGACATCGCATCTTTGCCATTGGAGATGTCCACGGCCACTTTGCCACCTTTCGGGCATTGATACACCGTTTGCAGTTAACAGATGATGACCGTGTGGTGTGCTTGGGCGATATGATTGACAGAGGCCCAGATTCTGCAGGTCTCATCGAGATGATTCGAAATGATGAACGAATCGTATGCATCAAAGGAAACCACGAACAAATGGCGCTGCGCAGCATCACAGAACATGGAAAGGTCGAACTTTGGCAACCGTGGATGCGTCGTGGAGGGAAATCGACATGGGGCTCGTACATCGTCCGAGCCAAAGGTGATTTGTGGCAAGCCAAATCCAATTTCTTCAACGATGCGATGTGGATGGACGCCCTACCAACGCAAATTGTGCTGGACAAAGTTCGGCTTGTTCATGCAGGATATGACCCCCGGATGCCCTTAGATTCACAAGGTGAGAAGGAATTGCTCTGGATTCGCAAACGATGGTTTCAGCATGACAAACCGGTCGATCCAAAGCGGATGGTTTTGTTTGGTCACTCGACCACCACCAAAGTCGGCAAGAATGCGGGTGAAGTCGCCTTTTCGAAGTTTCAATTGGAGGACAGCAGGCCGGCATGGGTGGCTATGGACATCGGAGCCTACAACCATGTTTCGCCTGGGCTTGCAGCATTTGATGTGACCACACTCAACGTCATCAAACAACCAACCATTCGTTCTGAGCGGTGGTTTGAATCGTTCAATTCAGAACTCGGCCGTCAACGAAAGAAAAAGTATTGGCGTCAAACCGATGGGCGAAAAGAGGCGTGGGTCGCTGAACACTTTGGTTTAGGAGTTCTCCAAGCAAGCCATCGCAAAGAACACATGACCGAAAAGAAAGCACGTCACCGACTTCGGATGGCCGGTGTCGTTCTTTCACCGAGCGACCACTCGTTTTCACATCTCGAAAGACGATCGAAGCACACGGGGGACACTGTACGTTCGAGTAAGGAGGTTCGTACAGATTGGATGCACCAAGGAAAACGAATACGCCTCGGACCAGGAACAGAAGTTGAACGGTTCCCACCCCACTTACCAGGCCCTACTGCATTCCGAATCCACTCACGGAACGGTTCGTTCCATGTCGGTACGCATCATTCTCCACTTCCCGAAAAAACGAAGAAAAAAGACGGAAGAAGGAAAATCAGTTCATGATTCAGTCCCTCAAACGGTTGTTCTTCGGAAAGCAACTTCCCTCAATTGGAAAAATACTGGAGAATTACCGGAAATCGGTGCGATGATAATGTATGATGCAAGAATGCGAACCTTAAAGAGGGAGTATGATGATTTTTACAACATGGAAGACGCAACCTTAGCCAACACCAAACCTTCGACCATGACCACCCTACGAACGGCATTTGCTCTGGTAATGAAGCAGCAACGGCTCAACCGAGATTTTCTCAAAGTCTCCAGAGAAACTGAAGAGCGCCTTTCCGCTGGCCGCCCATCCACAATCATGTTCTACGGACTTTGAATTCCTCACGCCTCACCTCTCTGCTCTCCGCATGTCAACCTCAAAGCAGAGAGGTGATGGCTTCTCTTGAGAAGCGTTGATGATGGCGAGCGATTACGACCCACTATGGAGCCATTGGCATGGGAAGCGATTCTAGCCGCTGGAGTCTTTTTTGTTTTAGGCGCTACATCACCCGGCCCGAGCCTCATTGTTGTCTTACGTAACACCCTCATCGGCGGTAGAAGGCAAGGTGTCGCATGTGCGATTGGTCATGGCATCGGTTTCGGAATCTATGCTGGTAGCGCTGTTTTTGGTCTGATCCTGCTGTTGGAAAACTCTCCAGACGTATTCTTTGCATTGCAAATCATTGGTGTTTTTCTGTTGATTTGGTACGGGATCAAAATGTGGACTGCGGAAGTTGATGCCTTGCAAGAAGTCGAAGCAACTTCTGTACAACATCAACGCCAAGGGTTTGCTGAGGGTTTTGCTATCGCCTTCTTCAATCCGAAAATAGCCCTGTTTCTCGTTGCCATATTGGCGCAAGTACTCAAGCCTGGAATGGGGTTCAGTACCAAACTAGCAATCGGTATGCTTGGTATGACCATCGACACAGTATGGTACCTGATTGTTGCGATGGTTCTTACCGGCACACCTGCACTGGAGTATTTGCGTAAGAAGGGAGAATACGTCTACAAATTCACTGCGGTTGCTCTGTGGTTTTTCGCTGGCAGCGTCGTCTACAGTTTGGTCTGATTACTTCTGGCAGCGAGGACATAAGAACGTCGAGCGGTTGCTTTGTACAATTCGTTCTACCGTGCCGTTGCAACCTTCTTTGAGGCAAGGCCCGTCCTCACGGTCGTAGACTTGAAAATGATGTCCGAAGTATCCAAGCGTTCCGTCGACTGCTGCGAAATCGTTGAGCGTTGAACCGCCAACTTCAATGGCTGCTTTGAGAACTTCTTTGACCTGCTCAACCAGTCGAACCAGAGCTTTGGTTGGACGGCCGTCTTTGCGAACAAGTTTGTTTGTGGGAAGAGTGGGTGAAATATTAGAGCGATGAAGTGCTTCGCAAGCATAGATATTACCGACTCCAACGACGAATCGTTGGTCGAGCAATGTGGTCTTGATTGGAGAACGCTTGCCCTGACAGCGGCGAGCGGCATCTTCAGCGCTCCAATGTTCAAGCGGTTCAGGGCCGAGGTGTTCGAGCAGCGGTTGAATCTGTTCTTCAGCCCGAGGAAAGACATCAGCGATTCCAAACCGTCGGGGGTCGGTGTAAACGGCTACAGAGCCATCATCGAAACGGAATTCCATATGGTCATGACGGCCGCCGTAACCGGTCAATTCGCCAAACTTCGAATGGTTTGGACTGCTTTGGACTTGTGAATACCGTGGAACTTCAGCCGGTGTAATGAGGGTATAGCGGCCAGACATGCCCAGATGAGAGAGGAAAACAAGACCGTCGTTTGTATCGATAAGAAGATACTTTGCTCGTCGACGTACAGCCTCAATCTTCTTGCCGGTTAACTGCTGAACCATGGATTGAGGAAATGGAAAACGCAATCCGTCTCGTCGGAGAATGACTTCGGTCATTACTCGTCCTACCCAAGCTTGCTCAAGACCAGTTCGAACCGTCTCAACCTCGGGCAACTCTGGCATCAAATCACTCCATCTTGCGGACGGCAAAAAGTACGTGGTTATCCTCGTACCCGGTCAACTCAATTCGTTCTTCGACTTCAAATCCAGAGATTCCCAATTGATGTTCGACGGCGTCAAACAGGGCCGCTTCACCGTCACCGGTCCACCGCTCACTCGCTGCTTTCAGTGAAAGAAGACCAGTACCGTCACGGTTGAGGAACCGTCGGCAAGCAGCGATGAAAATGTCAACTTGGCCTGCTTGGGCAACATCTTGGAACAACCAATCGACCTTACGTGGAAGTAGGACACCCCATGCAGCGTGCTTTCTGGCATCTCCGAGTACAGGTACCAATCCAGGTCTGCTTTTGGCCATGTGCGTCAGTTCTCTCAAACATCGTGGGGCAAGGTCAACAGCGACCAATCGACCTTTCAAATCGTTGTGCTGGCCGCAGAGGTGGTCATGCAAATGGCTGATTGAAGTACCGTGTCCAGCACCAAGGTAGAGGACGTCTGTACCTTCTTCGGGCAGCAACCAAGAAGGGTCGCGGCGAGTGCGCATAATGGCAGCACCTAGTTTCGAACGTGAAGGGTCCCAACGGCGGAACTCCGTACCTGAAAAAGAGCGTAATGACTCGCCGTAAACAGCCCGCCTCGGGACTGCATTCGTCGTCCAAAGGGCTCGTCCGTCTTTCATGACGGCCCATGAGAGCATGGTCTTGCGGCGGTTGTTGTATCGTCCCATGAAAACACCTCAACCTCGGCGTGATGGTGGAGATGGATACGCTTCACGAATATCCTCGACTTTTTGTTCAAGTGCTCTCATTTCTTCTTCGCCCCAAGGCTCGCCTTCAAAGGCATCAATCTTAGCAGCAATGCTCGCTTTGGCTGCTACAGTTCGTGAAATTTTTCCGCGGACCCATCGGGGAGAGCGAGAAATCCATGGATGCATGAAGATGTGGCCGTGTTTTGGAGGCGGTGCTCCAGTTTTCAAATGGTTGAAAAAGGCTTTTTCTGCACCGAGGACTTGTACGGTTCCGGCCGGTAAGCGTGCAAGACGCATTCGGCCGTGGGCTTCAACGCACAACCGTGCAGCGAGCAGAGGCCCAAGCAACGCTGATAGCGACGGGAGATGTTGTTCGGACAGATGACGAATGGCGTTTTCTAATCGATCGAGTTGACCACGGAAAACTGAGACGCCAAGGCCCCATTCTTTGAGCGCCTTCCATTCAGGTTTGTCGGGTCCAACCGGTGGGAGTGATACGTCAAGAGTCTTGGACAAATGTTCCAACGATTCGGCTTGAGACACTGTTTTTCCAAGTGAAGAGCGGTCTTGACCAAAGCGAGCCTCTGGTAAAAAGAGACCAACCCATTCGACAAGACGGGCTTCCATGGTGATGAAGGTGCTGCGCATCTCATCGCTTGCTCGCATCAAGTGCTCAAGCCGTCGGTCAGGATCGCCTGCGGCTTGTGCAACACCCATCGTCGCCATTGCTATGGCTGCTTGGTCGGCTGCTGCCTGCGCCTCTTCATCTGGAAGGGGCCAGTCTGCATCAGGAAGGTCCGGTTCGCCATGGACACGAGGTTTCGCTTCAGGGAACCGTTCGAGGAGAAGCATTGCTTCAGGCGTAAGGCCACCAGCTGCTATGCATTCAAGTCGATCAACGATGGTTCTCTGGTCGTGAAAACCATCCCATTGCTCATCGTCCAAAATGGAGCCGTGGTCATCCGCAATCGCTGCTGCACGCCAGTCATACCAAAGCCACATGATTCTCCGATTGGGCACCATCTATTCACCCTTCCCTCTGCAAATGTTTTGTTCGCTGTGACCCAGACTTTGGGCTGAACAACATGGTGAGGTGGAGATTGAAGTTCCGACAAACCTAAGTATTCCTTGGCATACCCTCTTGCTATGTTTTGCCCCCAATGTGGAACCTTATCCTTCCCTAACCCAAGCGGTGACATCTCGTGCACGAACTACAAATGCGGGTATAATGGACCTGCAAATGTCGTGATAAAAGGTACGGATGGAAAGGATGTTGACCTTTCGAAGGCTCGATCAGAAACAAAATCAAGAGAACGAGTCTATGAAGTCATCAAGGATTCTGACAAACGCCACGGTGTCCTCACGACTGGAACCTACATGTGTCCAAAATGCGATGACATTGAAGTATTCTCTTACCTTGAGCAAACACGTTCGTCAGATGAACCCGAAACTCGAATGTTGACGTGTAAGAGTTGCGGTCACGGCTGGCGAGAATACTGAGCCTTTCGGCCAATTCATACAAAGCTCAAATGAGCAACCGTCGTTGTTGAACCAACTTGAGTTGGCATCACATGTCGTTTTCAACACGTGGCGCAAGGAAGTACTGGATCTCAGCAGCGCCATCATGGAAACTAAAGGACATGGAAAGCGGGTAGTTCTCCCCAAAGCCAATGTGTACCGATTGGATGTTGCCGAAGATTTTCGACAATGGAACCAGATAAGTGAGGGAATATTGGCTTCGTGCAGGAGCATCGCATTCAATGTGTTGCAATTCCTCTTTGTCGAAAGCAACGGTTACTGAATCGGTTGAGCCTTGGACATGGACGGTGAAAGAATTTTCATCGATACTGAAATTGACGAGGTCTCCAACTTGACGAGCAGCTCGCAATGCTTGTGTGAAATCAGCACCTGATATGGTCACTTTGCACGGCAATTCCAGCGCAGGTAGCGTAGGAGGCGTCATGGTTGAGTTGTCCAATGGACGAATGTTACGGTCAATCTTGCCGAGGTTTACGGTAAGGACACCGGTCTCGTCACCGTACGCCATTTCGATGAGGTCGGTAGGACCTCCCAAACTGACCAATTCCTTGATTTTTCGAATCTCGAGACCTAGGCTTGTCGAATCAAGTTCCCAAGTGTCAAAGGCAGCAGCGTCGATGTCCATTTGGATCATGGCAACGTGTGATGGGTCGACGACACGGACTTGTAATCCATTTTCGCCAAAATCAAACCTTGCATCTTCTACTACTACATTCAGCGTTTCGATAATTTTGCTCATCAAGTCCTGTCGGGCCGTGACGTTCAACATGAGATACACCCCTCTCCAATTAGTCTGCTTCTTCGACGGCTTATGAACTTAACATCTCGGATGCGTAAAAAGCACCCCGTCCGCCGCGGTATTTTCTAAAAACCTCATTTACCGCGCATGTAGTAGAGGTAACCTTATGTTATCTTCGTCAAAACACGAAGTATGAACCCAACTCGCACAATCAACGTGATTACTCTCGCATGCCTTTTGTTTTTGACTGGATGTTTCGGAGTAACAGACGATACAATCACTCCTGAAGCGGATGGACAGGCTACAAACTTAACAAATCATTCACCAATAATTGAGTTATCAGAATTACTCAACACGGTTGGAATGATGAATGCGGCAACTGATAATTCTACGAATGCAACCACAGGAGTCGAAACCTTGCATGGGTTCGATGTTGAACTCTATCACTCTGCAGTAGATATCGATGGCGATATGATGACGTTGGGATGGGACATCAACTTGGATGGGACAATCGATATTACAGCAACCTCTCCTGCCGGATTCACAAATGTATACATTCCAATAAGCCAATGGAACTCCTTTGTGGGTATCGATAGTACCGGATACCTGTCCGACACAGGAATCACTGAACACTCTTACTATTCACAGGTTGCCTTCATTGCCATCGATACGCATGGAGCAGGTCATGCATCTATCCTCGAGGTCATAGTTGAAAGGGAATATGAAAACAATACTGCATCAACCGAGTTTGCATTCACTGCAGATGGAGCAATCGAAGGGCAACCTTCCACCGCCACTGACGACAGCCTCGTTCGTATGACCATGAACCAAGGACAAGCAATTAACTGGGCAGCAGTCTCAGTTTCGGTCTCCATCAACGATGGCGCACCAATTACTTGTGACAAGGACAGCGGCGACCGTGAATGTGTCTACGTTGACTTTGGATCTGACACCAGCGACCAAGAATGGGGCGTTGGCGAAGGAATTACCATCAGCGAGCAAAACACACAGCTTTGCGATGGATCCGAACCTTGTAAAGTCGACATTACCATTACCGACACTCAAGCCGGTAAGACCATCGACACATCAAGCGCAATTTCATCTTGAATCGCAAGTTGAACGCCCTTGACTTGATATGGGCGGCCCAACTCCACAGCCCATGGGCGAAGCATCAGGCTCCGTGGCACCGCTGCTCAAAGAAGACGGTAAGGCGTTCAAAATCGCCGTATTGATACCGACCATCAACAATGCAGATGAACTTGACATCGTCCTCGGTCGACTGGCAAAGCAATCGTACTCGCATTTTGAAGTCATCATTTCTGATTCAAAATCAAAAGACCACACGAAAGACGTGTGTGAAAAATACGGCGCAACGTGGATTGAAGACCCGTCTCGCAACCGTGCAGATGCCTGTAACTTCGCTTTGCGACAAATGGACCACGACCTCGTATTGTTCACCGATGACGACACCGTGCCACCTCTGGACTGGGTCGAGAAACTCGTTCGCTGGTTCGACAACCCTGAAGTTGGCGCAGTCGGTGGACCAAATTTTGCTCCGGACGACGACCCATTTGGTGCCAAGTGCGCCGATGTAGCGTTCTGTACCAAGTTCATGACAGCCGGCACCCGCTACGGCGCTCAGCCCAAAGGCGAACTTGTCCCCATCACCCACAATCCTGGAGTGAATTGTGCCCACCGAATGGCGAATCTACGTGAAGTGGATTTCTTTGAGCCCGGATGCATTGGTGCTGAGGATGTCGTTTTGGATGCAAAAATCCAGCGAGCTGGACACAAGTTGTTCATCGACCCATCCAACGTTATGCCGCACCGCCGACGCCGACCGTTCAAACCCTACATGAAGCAAATGCGAAACTACGGATACACCCGAATGGTTGCGAACAAACGCTGGCCTGAGATTTCCGCATGGTCCCATACTGCAATCGGTTTCTTTCCGGTCATCGTGGTGACGGCGCTGCTCGCCATGCTCTATGGCGGCCTTACGGGTGGAGCAGATGCTGACCTCTGGTTTTCACTGTCCGGAGAATGGGATATCTCACGAGTTGCATTCCATATACCGCTCGGCCTTATTTGCATCTACATCGCGATAAGTTGGCTCGGCGCAGCCATAGGAACTTCACCCCACCGCTCGATTGGAACGGTCTTCTTGGCACCGTTGTTTGTCTTCCTCGCTCAATGGGCGTACGGCCAAGGTGTCATCAAGGCATGGAGAGAGATTCGACGTACCGGCGGAAGAGCCGGAGAAGGCGCTCAAATTGATGATCGAATCCGAACGGCTTGAAGCGTGACGTACGCAAATCACCTTTCCCGCTCTAAATTAAGGGGAAAGCATTAGTCGAGATGAATGTCAAGGCGAGGTATGGCGAGTCGAATTCAACAACGGTTTGCCGACCTTGACACACCAGATGACCTTACCGATGAGGATGAAATCTGGGCACTTATCCGTTTCAGCCTCGTCGTGAGTCGAGTGGTCCTGTTCATCGCCATCATTGCGATTTCCGAAATCATGGAGAGTTACTTCCTCTACAATTTATCGATGGCCATTTGGTCGCTCATCATTGGAATCCCGTTGTTCATTTTGATTTCAATGGGGATTCTTTTTGGAGACCGATTGATGGACAACGGCAAGAATAAATCCGTCGAGACAACAGTTCTGCGACCGATTCGAGAGCGTTTGTGAAATCACTCGTCGGCGTCTGTCAACCCAGCCATGTCACCGGTTTGAATGGTCCACTGGCTGGCATAGACGCCTTCCGCTTCAACCAAGTCATCGTGCAAGCCTCGTTCGACGACCGCACCATCGACCATGGCTAGAATCTCGTTGGCGTTTCGAATGGTGCTCAAACGATGCGCTACGGCAATGGTCGCACGGTCGCTGCCGCTGGCGAGGAGGTTTTCCTGTATTCGACGTTCAGTCTCTGCATCCAGAGCACTGGAGGCTTCGTCTAAAATCAACAAACTTGGTTGCTTGAGGAGTGCACGAGCCAACGATACGCGAGCACGCTGGCCTCCACTGAGTTTAGCGCCACGGTCACCGACCATGGTGTCCAAACCGTTTTCCAACTCTTGGATAAAGTCCCACGCACCTGCGAGTTTCAGGGCTGCGTTCAATTCCTCATCTGTAGATTCTTGGTTGTACCTTACGTTATCACTTACCGTGCCGTAGAACAGGAACGGTTCCTGGCTGACGAACCCAATCTTATCACGAACGGAGTGAAGCGTGAAATTGTTCAGCGATTGACCGTTGATGAGTACATCACCGCTGTCAGGCACATAGTAACGCATCAAAAGCTTGAGAATGGTTGTCTTTCCAGCGCCGGTGTGACCCATGACGCCAAGGAAATCCCCACCTTCTGCCTTGAACGAAATGCCACTCAAGACCGTGATGGAGGTGCCAGGATAGGTGAAATGAACATCACGGAATTCAACTGAGGTAATCGGTGTGTTCAATTCGATGGCATCCGGTTGGTCGAAGATTGTCGGCTCAAGGTCAATGGTTGCAAAGACTCGCTTTGCTGCTGCTTCGCCTCGTTGAAGTTGGTTGATGAGGATACCAAAGATAAACATCGGCATGGTCATTCGAGTGCTGATCAGTAAGAAGGTCACCAGTTCACCGGTCGAGATTTCACCCTCACCTGCCAACCAGCCACCTGCGGTGACAAGAAGACCAAATGCAATTCCTGCAATAACGTAAATCATCGGTAAAAACCGATTTCGGTCTCGGCTCGCACCCATGGCTTGGTCACGATAGTTACCGGATTCACGAGCGACTCGCTCGGATTCCCATGTTTGAGCGTTGTAGGCTTGGACAACTGAAATTCCAGAAATCAAGTTCTCAAGAACGGCATGAATGTCTCCAGTCGACTCTCGTTGTTTGCGATATTTACGCTGAACTCGGGTCGAGAACCAATAGACGCAAGGAATAATGAACAGAATAGGGCCAAACAAGATTCCTGCTAATTTCAGTGACATCGAAGCGAGAATAACAAAAGCGGTAAGGAACGTGAAAACAATCCGTATAATCGATGTCGAAGAGTCCGAAACGACGTCTTCCAACTGGTTGACATCACTGGACAAAACCGACATCAGTTGGCCTGTTTGGCGCATGTCGTAATACGAAGCCTCCATGGCGATGAGTGAACGCGTGGCGTCCATACGCAAGTCGTGCTGGATGTTGTAGCCGAGCGTTTGCCAAGAATATTCGGAGACCCCTTGGAAGAAAGCGAGCATAACAAAGCCCATGAAAATCATGACACCGTAACCAACTGCAGGTTCTGCATGAATGGAATTAACGGCGTTTTGAACGAGCATTGGCCCGACCATGACATCCGATGTGAAGTAATCAACTGCCCATCCAATGGCTACGAAGGGCACCAAATCGACAACGCGAGCACACGCATTACCGATGAACCCAGCCAAGAGCCGGCGAGGATAGCGGAAGGCATAGGGAACAACCCTCCAAACTTGCTTGCCAAGAACTTGCACGCTTTCATTCAACTCTTCAGGTTCGAGCGTTTCGACCTTCGGACCACGGTTTGAGCGTCGCGACATAAACCACTCGCAGTATGCGATGCTCTTCAACCCTCGGTATCATCAGTACGACCACATGGTTCGAAAAATTAGGCGTTCAATCAAATCATTCATGAGGGAGCCGCGACTGAGGTACACTATGACGACCAAGCGAAGTATGCGTGCAATCACTTTTTCTGCACTGATGCTCATTCAAGTATTGGCCCCAATAACCTATGCAGCACCCTCTCCAACACCAACTGTGGTGATCGATACGGAGGTCGATTTGGCTCTGCTGAGTGGAATTGGACTTGCACCAAGTGCCGAAGCGGCACATGGATGGTTTGATTCAAGTGATGGCGTTGGTGAAATCGGCCTTTTGTACCGTGATGCAAGCGTTGTTGCAGTTGAGGATTGGTCCGCATGGACTGGGCAGGGTTCCGCTCTCAGCGGGTGGTTTGTCCTCACGCACGAAACTCCAATTCCTACTGAATGGTTCTACGAATTAGAAGATGCTGGAATCGACTGTTTCACATTCATGCCTCCGAACGGATTCCAATGCGAACTGAACAGCCACACAACCGGCGAACTGGAAAATCTTGATGTTGAAGGATTGGTACAACTCGATGCAGTCGACAAGTTGAGAGAAGACTTGGTTCGTGGAGTTCTTGGAGAGGAAAAGCAATTTTTTAACCCGTATTCCGTTGAAGGCAAAGCCATTGTCAACATTGTCCTCTCGGGTACTGCACTACCTGAAGGCCTGGAAAACCGTGACGACCTGGTACTCGACTCACACACCGGTCGCTTCGCCACTCTGGTAGCCGAAACTTCAGGAATCGAATGGCTTGCTTCCAACGGGGCAGTTGAATGGATTGAAACAAGTCCTCACTTCATTTTGAACAACGATGTTGCGGCAACCATCATTCATGCAGATGACCTCCAAGATTCGTCCTTTATGACTGCTCGTGACCCCGGATGGGGAAGCCTTGACGGAAGCGGCATTGTTGTCACCGTCGGTGATACTGGGCTTGATAACGGCGTTAACAACTCAAACACACACCCCGATTTCAAAGACCACATCAAAGGAATCCTTTCCTTCCCAATACCGCCTTCACAGTGCGCGTGGACTGGAGGTAACCCCGGCTCATGCGACGACGGTGCAAACGATGACCACGGCCACGGCACCCACGTTGCTGGGTCTGTGCTTGGCGATGGAACCCTTTGGCCGGACGTCCAAGGTATGGCACCAGAAGCACAATTGTTGGTTCATGCTATTGAACACGGTGGCACCCTTGCAGGAATTCCAAACGACCTTGGCGACATGTTTGACCTTGCAGTTACCAACGGCAGCCGAGTACATACGAACTCTTGGGGTTCAAGTGTTGCAGGCTTCTACACGACAAGTTCGATGCAATCGGACTTGAGTGCGCTGGAACACGATGAACTTGTCATCATGTTCGCTGCATCGAACGAAGGAGTCGACGCTGATGGCGACGGTAAAATCGATGAAGACAGCATGGGCTCTCCGGCGACGGCAAAGAACGTCATATCGATTGGTGCAAGTGAAAACCTCCGCTCCAATGCAACCGGCTCATGGCCTACTTGGGCCTCAAACAACATTTCTGGAATGGCCACCTTTTCATCCCGTGGACCCACCGATGACGGTCGTTTGAAACCAGATTTCTCCGCTCCGGGCACTAATATTCTCTCCACCCGTTCACGCGACCCGGGAGCAGGAGGCAGTGGAAATTACACCTTCATGAGTGGAACGAGCATGGCAACACCCGTATCAGCAGGTGCAACTGCGCTCTTACTCCAACACCTCATCGAAAACCAAAATGTATCCAACCCTTCATCAGCACTTATCAAAGGCATATTTGCTGCAACCTCGGTCGATATGATTGGCCAGTACAACGATGTCACGAACGGTGCTGGCCAAACCGCACCAAACAATCACGAGGGTTGGGGACGGATCAACCTCTCGAGTGCCATCTCTGCGTCGTTCGTCGACCGTGAATCCCTAAGCACTGGTGATGAGCGAGGGTGGAGTGTCAGCGTTCCAACTTCAGCACCAACCATGCAGGTTATGCTTTCGTACAACGATAAAACCAGCAGCCCCACTGTATCTGCAAACCTCGTCAACGATGTGGATTTGGCGGTTAAAGACCCCAGTGGAGTATGGACGAACCTTTCTGACAGTATCAACAATCTCAAAGGCCTGACTTTTAGCTCTCCTGCTCAAGGCGTATGGGAAATTCATATCATCGGTACATCGGTTCCTTCAGGGCCTCAATTCTTTTCTGTCGCCATCAACTCTGGCTACGAAATGGTCAACCTCACACAAGATGCTGACTTGGACGGTACCGTCGATGAAGACGACCAGTGTGCATTCACATTCGGAACTTCTTCCATCGACCGCCTGGGGTGCCCGGACACCGATGGCGACGGATATTCCGACCCGAGTTTCAACTGGACGATTGCAAACGGTGCTGACGTTTTCATCAATGAGCCTACACAATGGGCTGACCAAGATGGTGATGGATACGGCGATAACCTTGGCGGAAACAACCCTGATTCGTGCATAGCCGTCTCCGGAACATCCTCGGGAGACCGTTACGGTTGCCCAGATACAGATTCTGACACCTATTCCGACGCAGAAACCAACCTTGGTGGTTGGAGCGTGTTCCAAGGCGCAGACGGATGCAAGACCGTGTTTGGTACTTCCAGCGGTGACAGAAACGGATGCCCTGATGAAGACGGCGACACCTACAGCGACCCAGACCCGAGCGGGACCAACGGCTCGGTTTGGTTGGTTTCCAACGGTGCTGATGCCTTCCTTGGCGACGGTACTCAATGGGCAGATTCCGATGGTGACGGTTACGGGGATAATCCTCCGCCTGCCTCGAACAGCGATGACTGTCCTACCGTTCAGGGAACATCCACTGCAGACCGAACCGGTTGTCTTGATACGGACGGCGATGGGTACTCTGACGCCGACAGTACAGTATTGGCTCATCCTGCCGGAATTGCAGACGCTTTCCCGAATGACGCCACACAGTGGCTTGATACGGACGGTGACGGATACGGTGACAACCAATCTGGAACAAACCCCGATGCGTGTATTAACGACGGATTAGCGCTTGGAGCTGCTCGGTCAACCATCGACCGTGTCGGCTGCCCAGACAGCGACGAAGATGGATATTCTGACTACGATGCTGGATGGCCTGCACATCCAATCGGCAGTGCTGATGCATTCCCACTTATTCCGACGCAATGGAACGATACCGATGCTGACAGTTACGGAGATGAACCGCTTGGATTTAATCCAGATTCGTGTCTCACGACGCATGGCTCCTCATCATCCGACCGATTTGGTTGTCCAGACGCGGACGGAGACTCCTTCTCCGACCCAGACCCGTTGGGTAACAACGGCTCAGTATGGACCACTGCAAACGGTGCTGACGTTTGGCCAAATGAGCCTACACAATGGGTCGATACAGATACGGATGGATTCGGAGATAATCCAGCCGGAGTGTTCCCCGACAGTTGTCCAAACGACGCTGGAAGCTCGTCCTCAGACCGATACGGATGCCTCGATACGGATGGCGATACCTATTCAGATGCTGACGCTGGTTACACCGTTGCACAAGGTGCTGACACCCATCCAAACGACCCCTTGCGCTGGTCGGATGAAGACGGTGACGGTATTGACAACCAAGTGGACGACGATTGTCCTGATTTCTGGGGGAACTCGACGGTCGACCGAACAGGCTGTCCTGATACCGACGGCGATGGAGTCTCCGATGCAGACCCGAATTGGACACCAACCGATAACGGCTCAGATGCTTTCAAGACCGACCCCACACAATCAACCGATTCGGATGGAGACGGATTCGGTGACAACGCTACAGGGAATCTCGCTGACGATTGTCCAAATGAAAACGGCGACTCGTGGCAAAACAACGTCCTGGGGTGCCTCGACAACGATCAAGACGGTTGGGCAAATATCATTGATTCACACATGAACGATTCGAGCCAATGGTCCGATGCGGACGGTGATGGATTTGGTGATAACCTTGGAGGTACAACTCCCGATGCCTGCCCAACCTTGAGCGGAAACTCAACCATGGGGAACAGAATGGGCTGCCCAGACACCGATGGCGACGGATGGGATGACGTATTTGACCAACTACCAAATCTGGCCCACCAATGGCTCGACCAAGACGGCGATGGCTACGGCGATAACGCTACAGGACCACAACCGGATGCTTGCCCAGGAGTTGCTGGAAACTCAACACTTGACCGATTCGGTTGCATCGATTCAGATGGCGATGGTATGTCCAACGAAAGCGATGCATTCCCGAACGACCCAACCCGTACCCAAGATACGGATGGAGACGGTTTCGATGACCTCGAAGACGATTGTATTTCGCAGGCCGGTAACTCAACTCAAGACAGAAAGGCGTGCCCAGACACGGACGGTGACGGATACTCCGACCCAACAATGCCTGAAAACGGCAATCCGGGATGGAACAGTTCCGATGGAGCAGACGCTCTACCGTTTGAACCAACGCAGTGGGCCGACCAAGACGGCGACGGATACGGCGATAATGCAAGTGGATTCCAACCGGATTCTTGCCCAACCGTTGAAGGATACTCCAGCGTGGATATCTTTGGTTGCTACGATGAAGACAACGATGGATCATCACAGAACGGTGACGCTTTCCCAGACGACCCAACTCAGTGGCTCGATGCAGACGGTGACGGATACGGTGACAATCCAAACGGTAGTCAACCGGATAATTGCACCTCCACTTTCGGCACCTCGACAATCGATGTTTTCGGCTGCCTCGACGGTGACGGTGACGGTGCGAGTAACACCAACGACCTGTGGCTGAACGATTCAACGCAGTGGTTTGACAGCGATGGCGACACCTGGGGGGATAACCCACAAGGTACAGACGGCGATGCTTGTCCAGACGAGTTTGGAACTGCGTCGCTTGGAACTTCAAGAGGATGTGTTGATTCTGACGGCGACAAGTATGCAGATATCAACGATGATTTCCCAAGCGAGCCTACCCAGTGGCTCGATTCAGACGGTGACGGATGGGGTGAGAACCTTTCAACTGGAGCCATTAAACCAGACCATTGGCCGAATGACCCAACACGAAACGCTGCTGAAGGTTCGATTACATGCAGCCCTGTAAGCATCGATTTGGACCTTGCTGCAGAGGATTACTTCTCCTTCAGTTGCAGCATCGTAAGCGCTCTACCAAACGTTACTATTCGAGCAGAATGGCAACCGATTTCATCCATTATAGGCGCAACGCAAGTTCAAGTCTTGACCTTCACAGAAACGACCGGTGACACGCAAGTTGCCGTCTTCACCGGTGAAGGGCGCAATGCCGGTGAGTTCCAGTTGTTCGTCAGCATCCGAGAGCCTGGTGCTGATGTGGCAATGGACTCTGGCTCGGTCAGACTCAATGTATTTGACTCCCGTATTGTCGACGAAGACTCACTCATTATCGATGATGCAAACGCTTTCAACAAAGTTATGGAAATGCCAATTGTTCAAGCCCTGATTGGAGGATTGGTTCTGTTCTTCCTCATGGGTATGCTGATGATTCGTGGAAAAGCCTCCGAGGCACGGTTGGCTGAACAGCGAGAAGAGCGAGCTCGAGAAGTCTTGACGGCTCGTTACAATCGCATCAATGATACATCTCAGGTACGGCACGGTATGGACATGCGAGGCGGAGTTCCGCCACCACCACCGCCTCGTGCTTGATTTGTGATTGTACAACCGATTCACTCAAAGAGGAGAGACTTCTCGGCGAGAACATCACATCGTGCGGATATGGTGTAGTGGTAACATAGGAGGTTTCCAACCTCTTGTCGCGGGTTCGACTCCCGCTATCCGCACCTCGATACATGTGCTTTGCTCGGTCGAAGTTTTGAACCAAACCCTCATGGCTGTTCCATCTTTGGAAAGCATGTGTGGACTGAAGAACACCGCCAGTGGGATACTGTTGATTACAGTTCACTGAAAGACGGGAGTGCATTTCCCAAAGATTTCATGTGGGGGGTGGCGACTGCCTCTCATCAAATTGAAGGCGGAAACACAAACAATTGGTCCGCTTTTGAACCTCGTTCCAAAAGTCAGCAACTGAGCGGTGAGGCATGCGACCACTGGAATCGCCGAACTGAAGATGTTGGTCTCATCAAGAACTTAGGCGTCTCACACTATCGGTTTTCCATCGAGTGGTCGAGAATTGAACCGCAGCAAGGTCAATGGAATCAAGATGCACTGCAATGGTATTCTGACCTCGTTGATGAATTACTCGTCCGAGGCATTCAACCCATGGCCACGCTTCACCATTTCACCCATCCACTGTGGTGGGATGAAATGGGCGGATTTGAGCGAGAAGAAAACGTATCGCATTGGGTTCAATTCAGCATGAAGATGTTTGATTTACTCAGCGATCGAGTTGAATGGTGGTGCACCATCAACGAGCCAGCAGTCTATGCATCGATGGGATATGTGCTTGGTGAGTTCCCGCCTGGCGTTCGTTCGTTCAAAAAAACACGTACCGTCTCCTTGAATCTGATGAGAGCCCATGCACGCTGCTATCGAAAACTTAAGACCATGAAAAACGGTCAGCGATGCCAGATCGGCTTGGTCAAAAACATCAACTTGTTTGACCCGTATCGAAGATGGAATCCACTGCATTGGATGCAAACGAAACTGCTCGATGGAATGTTCAACCGGTGTTGGCTGAAAGGACTTGCTACAGGCCGGTTCAAACCACCTTCAGGTCTTTTCTCCAAGCGTATCGAGGGCCTCAAAGACAGCAGTGATTTCATCGGTGTCAACTATTACACGCATCTGTTAACCACGCCGTTCATGCCAACCAAAGTCGAAATCGACCCGTTGATTCGGCCGTGGGAACAGCGTACAGACTTCCGCTATCCAATGTACGCTGTTGGTTTGCGTCGAGCTTTCGACATGGTTGAAAGCCTCAACCTCCCTATTATCGTCACCGAAAACGGTGTTGCCGATGATGACGATGACATGCGTCCAGAACATATTCGTCGACATCTGCAGATAACCGCAGAAGCCATCGCAGATGGATTGGACGTTCGGGGATTTTACCATTGGAGTTTGATGGACAATTTCGAATGGGCAGAAGGATACGATCAGCGCTTTGGACTCTATCACGTCGACTTTGAGACGAAGGAGAGAACCCTCAAAGACAGCGGTAAAGAGTATGCTGCAATTGTCAAAGCCCATACAATGCCACAACTGGTTGTCATGGCCGGTGGCTTAGGGACTCGCTTAGGGCAGATGACCGAAAAGGTTCCAAAATCCTTGATTGAAGTGAACGGGAAACCCATTCTCAGCCATATTCTGGATTGGGCTAAGCGTCAAGGTTGCATGAATGCTCTGGTACTTACCGGTCACCACGGAGAGCAATTCGAAGGCATGACGCATCCGGGAATGAGCATCACGTTCCATCGCGAGAATGAACCGCTTGGAACCGGTGGTGCATTGTGGAACGCTCGAGCGTTGCTTGAAGAACGCTTTCTTCTCGTTTGGGGCGATGATTTGCATCCAATTGACTATGCCTCACTGATGAACAAACACCGGTCGCAACAATCTCCGCTCACAATGACGGTTACCGAAACCCACAGCGACTCAAACCTCCAACACGATGGGGAACTCCTGCTGGAGTACGACAAACGAACCAAAGACACGTCCAAACTGAACGGATACGAGGCTGGAACAAGCGTTGTGGAAAAATCAACACTTCTCGAACACGGTAAAGGCGGAAAATGGAGTTGGGAAGAAACGGTCTATCCGGCACTGTCCGGTCAAGCCCAGGTGCATGTTGACAACACCAAGTTCTGGGATATGGGGACGCCTGAAGGCCTCTCTTCACTCGAAAAATTCCTCGACAAAACCACCTTGTGAAGGACGGTAAAGACGTTGGTTCGGAAGGATTTCTTCCGAGGCGACCAACACCAGAATCATTCCACCGAATCCGCCGCCCATCATTCGAGCACCATAGACGCCGTCGGTTTGTTGTAGAGCAGCGACTTGAGCATCCATTTCAGGCAGACTCACACCCCTTCGTATCAAGGAAGCATGAGATTGGTTGAGCAATTCACCGAGTTCCTGTGCTGTCGCTCCAACCGCTGATTCAACCCGTTTGTTCTCAGAAGCAACGTGGGCCGAGACAATCGATTCATCTTTTGAACTTCGATACGATGCATCACTGAGCGTTCGGTGAATTCCTGAATCAACCAGTTTAAACATCCATTCGGTGGGAATTGCGTAAGAATCCACCGTGTTGTTGGAGAAATCAATGATGGATGCATGGCCTTCTTTGGCGAACATCATGGCCATTTGATCGAGCAGACCGCACGGAGTGTTGAGAACTTCATGTTCGATTCGTTGAGCTTCAAGACAAGCATCAAATGGTTTCATTTTGCCGTTGACGCACAGGACAACGGCAAGGCACAGTGCAGCAGAAGAGGACATACCTACGCCAATTGGAATCTCGCTTTCCATCTCAAGTCGAGCGGGCCAACCGCCTGCTGACTTCCACAATGCTACGACGGTCGCTCCTCCTTCGTATCCTTCATCGAGGGCTGTTGCTTGCAAGACCATTCGCACATCCAGAGCAAACGGCATTGCTTTGCCGCCGGCATAATCTGTGTGTTCACCGATGATGTTGATTCGTGCAGGAACAGATGCACGCCTCTGCATGAGATTCAACTCAAACAAGGATCATCCGTTGGTGATGAGGTGGTACATGGTACGAACGTGGATTCCTGTTGCACCGTTGCCAACCATCGAATTGGTCTTAGCACCCCAGTATGTTCCTGCAATGTCCATGTGGGCCCAAGGAATTTTCTCTCCATCCTTTTCATAGCCACGGTTCGGAACGAATTGCTTGAGGAACGCAGCAGCAGTGTTTGCACCGCCGTAGCGTCCAGCGCCAAGGTTCCGAGTGTCTGCAATCTTCGAGTTGGTCATTTCCTTCTCAAAGGCAGGCAGTAGCGGCATAGGCCAAGCGAGTTCGTCGACTGCGTTTCCTGCTTCGTGAATACGTGTTCGGAAATCATCGTCATTGGACCATAGACCGGTTGCTTCGTGCCCAAGAGCAACGACGCAAGCACCGGTAAGGGTTGCGAAATCAATGATGTATTCTGGGTCAAACTCTCCAGCCTTCCACAATCCATCGGAAAGCACAAGTCGGCCTTCAGCATCGGTGTTGAGCACTTCAATGGTCTTACCAGAAAGCGTCTTAATGACGTCACCAGGACGTTGAGCGTTGGATGATGGCATGTTCTCTGCCATACAGGTAATTGCTGTGACCTTTCCAGCGAATCCGGTTGATGCAAGTGCTTGCATGGTTCCAAAGACGGTTGCAGAACCACCCATGTCGTACTTCATTTCGTCCATGTTTGCTCCTGGCTTGAGTGAAATGCCGCCGGTATCGAAGGTGATTCCTTTACCGACCAACATTGGTCCACGACCCTTCACGTCAGCGTTCATTTCGAAGATGACCATGCATGGTTTACGAGCCGAGCCCATTCCAACAGCAACCAAACCACCCATACCTGCTTTGACAGCTTGGTCGTAATTGATGATGGTGACTTCGACGTTATCGTATTGCTTGGCCCATTCCCATGCTTGGTCTGCGAAAGCCTCTGGGAACATGTCGTTTGGAGGACAGTTACCGAGGTCACGAGACAAGTGTACGCCTGAAGCGACACCTGCGTGGGTATAGATGAGTGAATTCAGTTCCTTCTCTTGACCTTCATCGCAGGTGATTCGGACGGTGATTTCGTTCTCTTCGTCGTCATCGTCTTTCTGCTTGTAGTGGTCATACGAATAGTCTCGCAAGAGCATACCTTCAGCAAAAGCACCCATCAATTCGACGGAAAGACCGCTGAACCGTGCGGTAAAGTCGGTGCCGTGAGCTTTCTTTCGGTTTGCAATAACCGATGCGCCAGCCTTTCGGTACGCATGAGCATCGATGTCCTCTTCTTTACCGAGTCCAACAAGCATTGCCTTTCCACCTTCGCTGCCGATAATGGACATGGTCGACTTGGCCTTGGCCTTGAAATCTCCTTCAGAGAGGATTCGATTGATTTGACTTTTCAACGCAGTATGAAGGCCTGCTTCAAGCGATGAAGGCACGCTTTCAGAGCCTTCGTAGAGGGGCAAGAGTAGAGTTCCGTCGATGTTGTGTCCTGGGCTTACTGTTACTTTCATGGGTTCACCTATACCGACCAAGGACTTGAAGCACTTGAAACCTCGCGCTCGGCTTTCAGACAAGAGAGGGGGGGCGTCACTCTTCGTCCGACTCTTCGCGCTGAGCAAAGGCCGCAATTGCAGCGAATCCGGCAATCAACGTCACCGGATTGAAAAGACCGTATCCGACGAGGAAGTTCGATGATTCGGTTTCAATCATCACAAGTACGGATGCATTCACCGGCTCCGAGACCCATCGCGACGAGTTCACAACTCGGATTTGATAGTACAACTCCCATGACCCATCAGCAGTCAAGGATAGGTTCTTTGCGTCAAGAGTAACCATCGAAGAATTGGTGGCATTCACCGTGAAAAGGTTCGATTCCCATAACGCATTACCGCCCGTATCGACATACCGCAAGGTGGTGTTCGAAGACGATGCTTGACCGTGGTTGCGAACATCGAGTGAAATTTCATCGTCCGAGATTTCGAGAGACTGGACATCTAATCTTGCACGCCAATACCACACGTTCGAAATCAGATACCTCATGACATCCATTTCTTCACCCAATCGTTCGTTCAAGTTCTCAAAGGAACCCGGGACGAATTGTTCATCATCGGTTTCGAAGGTAAAGGTAGGATAACCCATGACGCCGTAGCCATAATCTCTGCTTGTTCCACAATTCGGATACAGTCCTTGGTTCGCATTCTGAATTGGTATACTGGAAATGTCGTTGTTGACATCCTCTCTGATTTGGTGGAATAATTCCCAATCCTGAGGTTGCTCAGGCCATTTACCCCACGGGTAAAGCATAATCCAAACCCCAGTGTGCATGGTCACATACAAGTCAGCATCCGGGACGACCGTGTTCATGTAGTTTGAATTCGCAGCAGTTTCGGATTCACTGAACGCACTGCTACCGGGTTGCGTGGTTGGACAAGTGTTCCAGTAGTGATCGTAATTCCTGTTCAGGTCAACCTGATTGATGTTCCAGCGCGTATCGATATCGTTTCCGTCTGGATTGAGCATGATAAGGATGTGAAGTTCAGTGTTTTGCAATACGTCAATCGCTTCTTGATTGCCTTCAGCCCATCCGTTGATGTACCACTTTGCCGACAACCAAGCTAATGCAGTTCCCAAGTATTCGTTACCGTGGTGGCCGCCATCAATGTAAACAATTTCTTTTGCACTGCCGTTCGGTTTAGTATCAACGGACCAGTCAGACAAGCGAACGACCCACAATGACTTGCCAAGTTCAGATTTACCGACATCGGCCAAATCCACAATTTCAGGATAATCATCAGCCCATCCGTTGACTTCGAGGGTCAAAGCCGCCCACGTCATGTGAACGTGACTGTCGATTGGGTCTCCAGGCCATGCGTTTTCCTCGTTCGAATCCGATTGAGCAGATGTCACGGGAACACTTGCGAGCATCAAGCAGAGGACCAAGCCAATTGCAACTCGCATGAGCGTCCCTGCCCTCTCAACATCAAAAACGCTTGCAACGGAAGATTACCAGTCGCTGGTGAATGCATTCGGGTTGGTGACTTTTTCAGATTCACGGGTCCAAATGGAGTTGATGTCGGTCTTTCCACCGTAAATGTCTGCGAATGGATCAATCTCCTCAGGTTCGAGGTTGCGTTGCATGTATGCTTCGACTCGCTCTCGCAAGTCTGGCTTGAATTTCCAGTAGTGAATCCTCCACTCTCGTCCATCCCAAAGGGTCGTTTCTTCGGATTCGGTGGTGAGAAGGTCATAGTCTTGGAACATGTAAAACAGGTTGCGGTCGGTAGGTTCCAAGGCATTATCGATAATGCGATTGTAAAATCCAAAGAAACCAAGAGCGTGTTCTGCCATGCCTTGAGCAACTTCTGCATCCATGTCTAAATCGATGTGTTGTTGAATGGCTCGTGTGAGTTCGGATAATGTCATGGTCATTTTTTGTTCCCCCGTGTCGCTCAATTCCTTCGCAGACAGTATATTATATTGTCATCCAACCCATATAGACCCATCGCTGTTTTTTCATGAAAGAAGGAAAAATCAGTAATTTTGGCCACTCCAACGCCGGATATCCGGAGGCAGCGATGCCCCGAACAACCAGTCCAGTCGGCGACTTGTCTTAAACCACATCAAACAACAGCCTCAAGAACATATGTGCAAGGGCAAGGTTGTGAGCGAAGACTACGTCGAGGGTAATTTCCTCGGATTGCCCGAAACGGGCGAAGAGGTGGATGTTGTTGTCCTACCTCTCCCGTATGAGCTCACGACATCGTACGGCCAAGGCACTGCACAAGGCCCTGCTGCATGCATTGCCTCGAGTGGTCACGTCGAATTGTTCGATGCTGAACTCGGCATTGACCTTCCTGCATCCGTCAAGATGTACACCGCACCAGAATGGGATGGCGAAGGTGGAAGCCTTGCGCAACAACTTGACAACATAGCCTCATACCTCCAACCGTGGTACAGAGGTGATTGCTTTCCTGTCGTTCTTGGCGGTGAACACGGTATTTTGCCGCCGTTGGTTCATGCCGCACGTCGACATCCTTTGGTTGGCGGAGACCTCAGTCGATTAACCGTTGTTCAAATCGATGCACACGCCGACCTTCGACCCGAATTGGATGGCGAAGCGTATTCCCATGCATGTGCAGCAGGTCGCAGTTTAGACCTCGGCGTAGGCCGTTTATTGCAAGTCGGTATCCGAGCGTATTCGAAAGAAGAAGCCGAGATGATCGAAAACGACGGACGCATTACGACGTTCTTTGCACGTGATACCCAATCCCCAACGCATGGACAAGAATCTTGGAAAGCATGGCTTTCAGAATTATCAACGCTTTCTGGACCGGTCCATCTTACGGTGGATATCGATGGGTTAGACGGTAGTTTAGTTCCAGCGACTGGTACTCCTGTTCCGGGCGGTTTGTCCTACTGGCAAGCCATCGAAACAATCCGTACCGTTTTCAGTGCACCAAACGCCGTGATTATCAGTGCAGACATCAACGAAATAGTGGCTCAAGAAGGGTCCCCAATCACTGAATTTACTGCTGCAATGCTGGCAACCAAAGCCATCGTTTCGCACATCAAAGCGCGCCAAGAGGGGCGATGGGTCGCTCTGGCTGAACAAGCAGGTAAGAACCGTGATGCAGAAACTTCGACCTTCTTTGTCGAACGGATCGGAAACGCTCAAGGCGCCTAGACAAGCAAATACTGAGGTGAATGTATGGACCAATTCAAAGCACATGGGGCCCATGTATTCCTCGACTATACGGGGTATGTCCCGCAACAAGAGAACGACGGAGCATGGATGCTGACTCTCATGGAACAAGCCGTTGAGGAATGCAAAATCCGCAACGTTCACTCCCATGTTGAGCAATTCGATGGCTCGGTATCTCCCCTTGGTTTTGCTGCGGTGGTCCTGCTCGATGAAAGCCACGTTTCGGCTCACTGCTATTCAGAAAAAGGTTGGTTGGCGGTGGATTGTTTTACCTGTGGAGGTTCGAACCCAAACGAACTTGCTGATCTCATACACCAACGGCTGATGGAGTGTATGCCGTTGCTTTCGTTGAAACGAAGGCATCACCAAGAACGGTTCCTGCATGAAGGTGAATGAAATGTCTGTTCGAAACTTTGTTAACGAGCATTATCGACACTTCAATGCAGGTGAATTGGCCTCTGCTGCTGCTTCATTGACGGCGTTCTTGGCCGATGGCGGAAAGCTGTTCCTCACGTTGGCAGGCGCCATGAGTACGGCTGAATTAGGACGTAGCCTTGCTCCAATGATTCGTGCTGGTCACGTTGCGGGAATTTCCTGCACCGGGGCGAACTTGGAAGAAGATCTGTTTCATTTGGTGGCCCACGACTCCTATGTTCGTATCCAAAACTGGCGTGATTTGTCCGCTGAAGATGATGCTGCCCTACTGAAAAAGAAACTCAACCGAGTCACGGACACTTGCATTCCCGAAGACGAAGCATTCCGTAAGATTGAGCACCATATCCTTTCCAGTTGGCAGCAAGCGGACTCAGCAGGCGAATCGAAATTGCCACACGAGTTTTTCTACGAACTGTTATCGCAAGGGGTATTGGACAACGAATACGAAGCGGCCCCTGAGAATTCATGGCTCCTCGCTGCTGCAGAAATCAATCTCCCGCTGTTTGTTCCCGGATGGGAAGATTCGACCCTCGGTAACATCTTCGCAGCCCGATGCATCGAAGGCAAAGTCAAACCGTCAACCATCAAAAGTGGAATAGAATACATGATTCAACTCACCCGATGGTATGAGAATATGGAGCATCCGCTGGCCTTTGTCCAAATAGGTGGAGGCATCGCTGGAGATTTCCCAATCTGTGTCGTCCCTTTGTTGCATCAAGACTTGGAACGTGAAGTTCCTCTCTGGTCGTGGTTCTGTCAAATCAGTGAATCAAGTGCATCCTACGGTGGCTATTCTGGAGCGCCACCGAATGAAAAAATCACGTGGGGTAAACTCTCAATTGAAACGCCGAAATTCATGATTGAAAGCGACGCAACGATTGTTGCGCCGTTGCTGTTCGGATACGTGCTCGACCTGTGAAGGGATGGATCGATTCGAATGCACGGAGGCGCAAGTCTTGAAGAGGAGTAGATGCGACAACTCACCATGAGCATGCGGAAACCTGGGCTGGCCATCGTGTTGTTCACGATGATGCTCTTGCCGTTGGTCTACACTGCAACTGCTGAAGGACAACCTTCGCCCCCGACCATCAACACCTCGTGGATTAAGGGCGATAACGGTCTCAATGAACATGCGTATACGGTTGCATTCGCTGATAACGGTTCGTATCAAATTGAAGTGGACATCACGCATCTTCACAACGGCGAAGCACTAGCAAACGAAGTGTTCATTTCGTGGTCCTCAGTTGACGAGAAGCGCATGGCTCGTGCTGTGACCAATACGACCCTGTCATGGGGCGATGAAGTCACCGTTTCGGTTCGTATTCTCTCATGGGATGGAACAACGCTGACTGAACCGTTGGTGACGGCCCGTTCGTTCACTGTAGGCACGTGGAATCAACCAATGGCAGACCATGAAGTTCTGTTGAAGACCTCTTGGGACCTCGACCAGACCTACGTTACTGAAGACGGCGAACAGGGCTTTTCTTTAGCGTTCAACGGACAAGGTTGGCAAATGCGAGAAGGGGTTGTTCTCAACTCATGGGAATTAGGTAACGGCACACTCACCACTCTGGAGAACACCGAAGACAGTTCGACCAACCTCACTCTGAATCTCGATTCCATTTGGAAAAATGAGACGGTCCAATCAGGCGTCTTGACTTCTCAAGTGTTTGACGCCAGAGGAAGCGGTTTGCTTCACCTGGTCACCTTCGACGGTACATCGATAAGCGAAATCACTGCTAATGTATCTGAAGGTTGGTTCAACCGTTCGATGATTGACGGTGACCTCTCGGAACGGTTACGGATTGAAGCAACTGGAGACTTGGACATTACCGACACGAATGAAGAGGGCAGTGAAACGCTCAACGTCACTGGAGATATCAGCGTTTTTTTCCTTGAAACCTGGGATGAGAACGGGGTTCGAAAACTCCAACACACTCAATTTGAAGCCCTCGCAGACATGCGGTTGTCCGAAGATGATTTTGCAATGGACATTTCACTTGACGGCCTTACTGTATTGGAACGATGGGAAGAAGGCGTACGAACTGCAGAGAAAAATGAACTGGTTGGACAGGGTACATTTGGCCTGAACGATGAGGATGAAAATGCCAGCATCACAATCAACGGCACCATTCACGACTTCCACGTCTTAACCGAAGACGGGCTAACGGTCATCGATGACTTGCACATGGATGGAACCATTACCGGTGATGCACAAGGTACGTTTGGAATCGTTCGAACGATTGAAGAATCCGGAATGCAAGCCAATTCTACACAAGTCGAGTTCCTTGTCAATGTGATCCATCAAGACACGTGGTTCAACATCACCGGCATCAACGGTGGCAACTTCTTCGATGACCAAGGCGTTGGAGCAACTCATAACGAATCGTGGGACTACCAAGTCGTTCAATCCGATTGGGAAAACCGAACTGTTCGGTTGGTGTGGGTCGAAACCGGAGCTGACCCCTCAAGCGGGGATGAACGCCCACAGAACAGCCCAAAACAGGTCAATGCTACTCAACCCGAAACCGAAGATATCCTCGGCAACATCACCATTTCTCGTGAAACTGGCCTAATGCCAATACCTCTGATACCAGGCGATACCGTTCGTCTTGCTGACCAAGAAGGACTTGCCCTTATCATCACCGCAGAATCAACAGGAAACGACCCTCGTGACGGATTCAATTTGCATGTTGTGAACTGGGTTGGAGCGTATGAAAACGTGGGAACTGCCTCAGGCTCCATCGTCGACCAAGGACCACTCATGGGCTTGCTCTCAAGCGTGAATCGAGTGTTGGAATTCCCATACGGTGAAGGCAATGAATCCGCTAACTTTACCGAATCACAGGTTGTAGAGCGTATCGTATCTCCATCCATCATCACCGCAGAAAACAACACTGCTCCAAGCCTTGTTGAACTGTACATCGCTGAAGGAGTCATGTACGGTGAAGGTGGAAACTCGGGAACCCTTGTCGCCCACATCAGCGATGCTGAGTTGAACGTCGAATCGGTCACGGTCGATCTTTCCCCAATCGGCGGTGAAATGACCGTTCTCAACGATCGAGGACTTGAAGGAGACTCTACCGTAGGAGACAATCGCTTTTCCACACGCATACTCGTTCAAGGTTTGGAAGTCGGCAACATTTCGCTTAATGTTACTGCCACCGACGCTTGGGGTCTTACTGGCACTGGTTCAGGAGAAATAGAGGTCATCAATCAAGGTCCAAGATTGCACGCACTTGAGATTTTACCGAACACGGGTCCTCGAGGAACGATCATGATTGTCAACGCACAAGCCTACGACGGACACGGCGTTGCCAGCGTCGAAATTGATCTTCGAGAACTTGGTGGAGAACTGGTCCCACTCACGGATTCGAACGGCGTATGGGCTGGTAATTTCACGGTACCTGAATCAACTGTACCCGGAAAACAGTCGCTCACCTTTGTGCTCACCGACAATTTAGGGCAGCGAACGTTCACTACGCTTTGGCACGCCGATGGAATGAACGCTACCCTTCAGGCCATCTATGGACCCCACCATGTGTCGGACCTGGTGATGATGGACATCAGCATTGACGTCCTCAATACGCCTCCGACCGTCAGCAATCCAGGCGTTCTTTCAATCGTTCGAGAGGAGCAGAGTAGAACCGTCGTCTTGGAAGTTCCAATCAGTGACTACGACGGTGTACTCGTGGCGCAAGCAAACCTTGGTGTGTTTACTCCATTCACCTCTCAAGAGACGTGGCAAACGATGTACGATGATGGAACCAACGGCGATGCCGTCGCTGGTGATGGCGTCTACTCGGTCCAAATGCAGGTACGAAACAGCATCCCATTGGGTACACATGAAATCCTCATCCAGGCATCCGATGTGTTCGGAAAAGTAAGCCCGACCGAGTCCTTGGCAGTGCAACTGACCGAAGAGGATGGAATTCTTCCCGGTGTCGAAGGCTCCGTCATATCCACTGGTGTACTCATCGGATTATTGGTCGTCTGTGGAATTGGTGGAACTGCTGTCATCTTCATCTCCATTCGAAACCGACCTGAAAACCAAGACGGAGAAGACCGTTTCGGATTTAACTGAGCACACCGATGAGCCGACAACCGTTTATACCCCCGTTCTTTGGGGTGAATATCCCTGCGAGCGTAGTGTAGCGGTTATCACCGAGCGTTGCCAACGCTTGAACCCGGGTTCAAATCCCGGCGCTCGCACCATTGCCACTTAGTGCATCGTTTACTCGTTATAAAACGCGTGTGTTAGCGTCTCATTGCGTCCCTAAATATTAACGGCTGTGGCCGGAATCAGTCAATTAGGGGAGTTCTATGACTGAGCGACGTTCCATCTTCATCGGCAAAAAACCACTTCACGCATATGTACGGGCTGTTGTCATGGCAATGGAAGAAGGTGAGCGCCAATTGCAACTGGTTGCTCGAGGTGCGACCATAGGTCGCGCTGTTGATGTTGCTGAAATCTGTCGCCGTAGAAACGGCATCATCGCTCAAGGACTTCCTGAAACGGTTCAGGTCGGCGAAATCCTCTGCTCTTCAGAAGTGTTTACCCAAGAAGGTCAAAAGGACCGAACAGTCAGTGTACTGACCATTGAATTGGACGGAATTGGCGATGTTCCTGCTGAAGAAGAATGATTAGGATTCAAGCAACTGAAGTCGACGCTCAATCTCATTTGCCGTTGACTCATACACGTGAAGAGCTTGTCCAACAGGGTCCTCAAGTTCCCAATCTTGCTCAATTGGCATCAGTGGGCAATGAACTCCACACCCCATCGAAATGACCATATCGTAATCGTCAGCAGAAAAGTCATCAACATTTTTTGGCCTCATGCCCTCAGTAGAAATACCTCGACTCTGCAAGACTTTTACCGCATTCGGCGCAATATTTTCGGCCGGGTGGGTGCCTGCAGAATCAGCGACATGCCCCATTGAACGGGCAATGCCTTCTGCCATTTGCGAACGGCATGAATTCCCAACACAGACGAACAAGAGACGCATAACCGGCCATTCCATCGAGTGTATATATTCATTTTCTATGGTAATAACAACCTAAAGGGAGGAGAAAATAGAACTTCCATGGAAGAGGGAGGAGCAAGGTTGTTTCGTGCAACTTGCATCACCGCAACTCTCTACGCAGCACTGTTTCTTGCCCACATCGTTGCCGCAGCAAAAGACATGGACGCCGTGTTCAGAACGGTAGTTGTGCTCATTACCGTTTTGACATTCAGCGTAGGAATCTGCATTCGCTTCATCGGAAGAATCAGCGATTCGGATGGGAAATTACGAGCCAACTTCATCGGCCTGTGTTTCGCACTCCCTTTGGCCGTCGGCCTGGCTTGGGCGTACGAAGACCAATCGTTCGACCTCATCCGAACCTTGCTGTTCCTTGCGGTCACCGTTGGAGTACATTTTGGTGACCGAAAGCTATTCCATCGAGTCATGCCTTGAAAGATGGGTTGAAGTAGAGCCAGTTGGTGCTCGACATATGTCGGATTCACCGGTATCAACACACGACCCCAAAGCCCCAGTGGAATCTGCTGATCCATCGCCCCAAGAGCAGAAGAAAATGGAACAAGCATACGCTCAGATGAAGCGCAAAATGTCCATGCAAGAAATCGGCAAGAAAATCAAACACAAGGTCATGGTTTTGTCCGGCAAAGGTGGCGTTGGAAAGTCCACAGTCTCAACAGGACTCGCTCTTTCTCTCGCCCAACAAGGCCTGTCGGTTGGAATACTGGACATCGACATCACTGGACCAAACGTTCCGAAGATGATGGGACTTGACGGACGGCGATTGCACGTTGAATCCGGTCGTATTCATCCTGCTCAAGGCCACTTGGGTGTCAAGGTCATTTCGATGGCCTTTTTGCTCGACAACGAAGACACTCCCGTCGTTTGGCGAGGCCCGATTAAACTCGGTGCCATCCAGCAATTCATCGGCGATGTCGAATGGGGCGACTTGGATTACCTCATCATCGACTTCCCACCGGGCACCTCGGACGAGCCTTTGACGGTCGCTCAATCACTTCCAGATATTGATGGAATGGTGATTGTCACCACTCCACAAGATGTCGCATTGCTCGACAGTCGCAAATCAATCACCTTCTCGGAATCCCTGAAAGTCCCCGTTCTCGGCGTTGTCGAAAACATGAGTGGTTACACCGTTTCTGGTAAAGCAGCACCCGGTACGGAGATTGAGATTGCAGCACCTGCTGGTAAGACACTGAAGACGACAAGCGACGATGAAGGGAACTTTAGCGTCACTTTGGATATTTTCAAAGAAGGTGGAGGCAAATCAACTGCAGAAGAATTCGGCGTGCCGTTCCTCGGAGCACTCCCGTTCGACCCCGGATTTGTCCGTGGCGGCGATGACGGAGTTCACCGAATCGTGAGTGAGCCTGAAGGACCATCTGCTGTTGCTTTTGCAGGTGTAGTTTCCGCACTTCAAGAACAAATTGTCGACGGTGATTCGGTCGGACTTGAGATTATTTGAGGGTTGAAGAATGTCCGACGAAATGCCGCAGTTGACGCGCTTTGAGCGAAGAGAACTCGATGTCCAACTCACCTATGCTGACGACTCGGAATACAGCGTCACATACGACGACCTGCGTCATTCTTGCCCCTGCGCTAAATGTTCACCAATGCGCAATGAAGACGAATCCAGCAAAACGCTTCGACGACAGGTCGAAGCGTTGCCCAAAGAAAAGCCAAAAGTCAGAATCGTAGGGAACTACGCACTCGGATTTGAATGGACACAAGGGTGTTCCAGCGGCATTTTCAGGTTCGAACGAATCTGGGACTTAGCCAACCGCAGAGACCCTGACAACGGCAAGCCGTACGTCCATGGCGCTTGGTGAGCAAAGAACGCTCTTCACTGATATTTACCTGCGAGGTTTCATGTGCAGTAGACAACCCCGTAGGGGTTGGGGTTCACTATGGATGGCATCTACCTGACTTGGTTGATCAGTGCAATGTCACTGGGAATACTCCTGATGCCGGTGTTTAAACCTCCTTGGGTGAAACTCACCCTGCCCACTTTTGTTGACTTCTTTCGAAGGTATTGGGTCCACATGGCCATCGTGTTCATCATCTACAATTCGAAAGACCTGTTGGACCAAGTTGACCGAATCATCATCGCCAATACCGGACTGGACATGACACCACTCATCTACGGCATCGAAGGCAGCCTCGTTTTGGAAGTCCAACAAACGTTTCAAGCAAAATGGCTTACCGTTGCGCTGACGCACTTTTATGTTGCAGGATTCATGTTTATTTGCTATGTTTCGGTGTTTTACTTCGCCTTCTTTGACGACCGTTGGATTGCTGACAGAATGACATTAAGTATCGCTTGGGTCTACATTTTAGCCATACCCTTCTACCTGTTTTTTAATGTTCGAGTCACGGGAGATTATGTCCCGGGAATGGAAACTCTTGCCTATGATTTAACACCTGAAATCAGCGATTGGTTCCGTCGTATTGACCCGTTCACAAACGGCATGCCGTCCCTGCATATTGGCATCCCATTTGCCGTTTGGTTGTGCCTTACTCGGTTTGATGAAGACCGCCGTTGGAACAGATACCGTGGTATGGTTTTGACCTACACTCTGGTCACTGCCTTCGCCATCATCTACCTGGGAATCCACTGGTTTTCCGACATCATTGGTGGTATGCTCATCGCTGCGTTAGCAGTATCCTTTGCAGACAAAACTTCAGACGGATGGTGGAAAGTGTTTGACGAGCGAACCATAAATGCACGAATCGTCACGCTGCTCACCAATCCGAACAAAGCCTATTCGATTGTTTCCAGCCGAATTTCCTCCGCTTTCAAGCGCTACCGAAACCCAACCAGTCGAGAAACGGGCCGAATGGCGATTGTCGTGTTTTTGCTGATGTTCAGCATCATCACTTGGGAGTTGAGCCATCAATCGTTACCTGCTGGGGGAATTGAAGCTCCTGAAGTTGTGGCTGCCGACGACGGATGGATGGCAACCGTTGACAATCGCAGCACGGGTCCAGTCATGGTGATACACGACTTAACCGACCTTGAGACAACATGGGAAGTCATGAACGGAAGCATCGAACTGGATTCGCCCTACACCATATCCGGTTCACTGCTGGCAGTCTCCAATCAAACGGCATTATCGATATTCAACCTCAACGCCATCAGCGTCTCTGCTCAACCGATGATGGTGATGGAGATGCCGAGGGTTGATGAGGTGATTCTTACCGGAACGGATGATGTTGAATACATCATCACAAAATCAGATGGAGTATTGGAGGCATTTGACCTTGAAAGCAATGAACTCACGCTTGGATTTGATGCCACCGGAATCGAACTTGTTCGGGCCAACGGTCTTGAACTTGCTATGGTCATGGAGAACGAACCCACCAGTATCCATTTCTCTCGTATAGGTTCTTCAGGCTCTATTGTGATCAAAGAAATCAATGCGACTGGCCCTTCTGAACAAGATGAAATCCTCGAATTATGGGGGACACCAGCCGATATGGAAAACGCTACCATCACGAACTTTGTTTACGACGATGCGTATCTTGCGGCTACGGTGAACGTTTCTGCTACCGAACGCTTGGTTGTCTACAACCGTTCAACCGATGAGCAATGGTTAGCCAGCGACGCAAAATACGCAGTCAGTGACCCTTCGATGAAAAATGGAATCTTGGCTTGGTCGATACGCGACCATCTTGACCCCACCAATCCTCTCGAGAAATACATGGACGGTGAGATTCAATACGTGAATTTCGCCGAGAATCAAACGCAAACCTTGACTTCCGATTCACTGCACCAGTGGAATCCGAAAGTTCTCGAACACCATCTCGTGTATTTCGAAGAATCGGCCGATGGCGAGATTTCAGTTCACATTCATTCATGGGAGCCTGAAATCACGGTGTATTCCAACATCATCTTACAAATTGGAATCGTCGTTGGTGTCCTCTTGGTCTTCGCCTATGCGGTACAACGCCAATCCGAATGGAGAAGTTCGATTGAGAACGGTGAGTAGAAGAATCACTTCTTGATACTCAGCATTCGCTCAAGCGCCCACAGTGAACCTTCCTGAATCGAAGGTGGCACTTGGATTTGATTTGGCTTTTCACCGTCAACAATTCGTTCCAGTACATCCATCAGATAGGCTGGGTGAATCATGTACATGGTCGAACACGGGCAAATTTCAGCATCAAGGCATTCGATGTGCTTGTCAGGATGTTCATCAGCAAGCCGAGCAACCATGTTGATTTCGGTACCTATGGCAATGCTTGAGCCAGAGGCTTGCTGTCCAACGAAGTTTCGAATGTATTGCGTTGAGCCGTTGGCATCGCTGGCTTCCACCGTTTCAATCGGGCATTCAGGGTGAACAACAACGATTCCTTCGGGATGACGGGAGCGGAAATCTACAATTTGGTCAGGAGTGAAGCGCTTGTGGACCGAGCAGAAACCGTGCCAAAGAATAATTCGGCTGCCTTTCAGTTCACCCATGGCACCAATTCCTGGCGTCCATGTGGGCATTAAATCGAGTGAAATGCCCATTGCGTTTCCTGTGTTACGACCAAGGTGTTGGTCGGGGAAGAAAAGAACTGCGCCGTCTTTACCTGCTCGTTCAAAAGCCCAGTTGAGAACGCCTTGTGCATTGCTTGAGGTACAAACGATTCCACCGTGTCGGCCTACGAAGTCCTTGAGGTCTGCACTGCTGTTCATGTAGGTTACTGGAACGAGGAACTTTTCCCCCATCCCTGCAACGGCAATTGGGTCATCACGGTCGATTGGATCGTCAAGACCTGCTTGTTCAAGCAGAGTGGTCCAAGCTGATTCGACTTCGGGAAGCGTAGCCATATCGGCCATCGAGCAACCCGCCCGCATGTTCGGCAGCACAACGATTTGTTCCTCAGTGGTGAGGATGTCTGCGGATTCTGCCATGAAATGAACGCCACAAAAGACGATGTATTTGGCATCCGATTCAGCCGCTTTTTGACTCAGCATGAACGAATCTCCGAGGAAATCGGCGTGTTGAACAATACTGTCTCGCTGGTAGTGATGGCCTAAAATGAGTAATTCATCTCCAAGTTCGGCACGTAATTCTTCAATCCGGTCGGCAATCGCTTGTTCTTCAGGCGAAAGTGATGTGTCCATGAAATCCACGGAACACATTGGCAGTGATACGGTCATGCGCTTCATGAAAGGCACGAAGTCGCCCTTATTGAATCAAACCATTGCTGAAGCGTTGATAAATGGGGACCCAGAGCGCCATGTATGGCCTTTGTACCGACTGAGCGGTTGCACCTCGGTGCGGAAGCAGAAGTATGGGCTGGGACATGGATGGGTCAAGATGCCGTGCGTAAACTACGCCGTCCGAGAAAATGGCGACATCCAGACCTTGACCATCGTCTTGGACATCGAAGAATGATGAGTGAATCTCGGTTACTTCTCCGACTCAAACGCTGCGGTGTTCGTGTACCTGCAGTCTTGGACCTCGACCCTGAAAACGGTCGTATGGTCCTCGAACGAATGCCGGGTCTTCCGCTCATTGAAGTGCTGAGAGATGCAACGCTTTCAACCAAGTTCATCTCGACTGTCCTGCACAACACGGGTGCCTTAATCCGCCGATTGCACCGTGAAGCAATTACGCACGGCGACCTTTCGACCAACAACATCCTTGTCGATGAAGATGGAACTGCTTCGTTGATCGACTTTGGTTTGGCTGCCATAGACTACGAGGTTGAACGGTTCGGAATTGACCTCCACGTCATCGATGAAATTCTCGGTGCTTCGCACCCGGAACACGAAGGTGCCATCGACACACTGCTCGAAGGATATGCGGCGGAAGAAGCCTTACTCGGCGTTCCTCCGGAGCAATCAGGTGGAGCAGTACCAACTGCTGGGGAAGTCTTGAAGCGCCTTGACGATGTACGTTCAAGAGTTCGTTATCACGGATGATTATTCCATGAGAAGACGCAGTTCTTCCAAACTACGCAACTCGGCAAGATAGATTTGTTCAATGGCATCGTACATTTCTTGGTCGCCTATCGAATCAATTTCAATCATAATGGCGGCATAAACTGCTGCTGCTTTGGTTTCAGTTTCCAAGGAATGAACCAACATTTCGTCGAACAACGTGGTGTGGATGATTGGGTGAGTGTTACGTTCCGTGACGGGTATTCCACCAAGTTTGACTATGGCCTTACGTACAATGTCAGCGTGCATTGTGGATTCAGTCGCTTCGGTGGTGAACATGGGAGAAAGTTGTAGACGGTGAATTCCGCGAATGTTTGCAGCATAGTGAGCGTACATGTTTGCAGCTCGTAGTTCCCATCCAAGGGCTTCGTTCAGCGTTTCAATGAGATTATGTTCGGGCATGGTTTCAACTCTTAGGGTCAACGAAATTGTTGGGTTTCGCTTTCCGTGATATGAACAAATACGCAGTCCTACATAAAGTCATTTCATCAAGCAAATACTGATTCTGCAAGTTTCCAGCCCAAGAGCGCCAAAACTGGACTTAACATCATCGTTATGAGTACATAGGCCATGGCAGAAGTGCTTTCACCTTGATCAAACATCTGGATGGTCTCCACTGAAAAGGTCGACATGGTCGTGAACGCACCCAATACACCCGTTCCGAGCAGCAAGGCCATGTTGTTCGAAAGGAGGTTTTGAGCAAGCCCGACCGCTAAGATACCGAGCAAAAAAGAACCAACAAGATTCACAGAAAGGGTTGCGTATGGGAAAGAATCAGAAGAAAAGAACTCGCTGACTGCATAACGTAATGCAGCTCCAAATGCTCCGCCGAGCGCCACCAACCCAATCTGTTGCAACATGACTTGCGCTTAGCAAGAGGGGACTTGAAGCCTCGCTTCTTGCATCGGTATCAGCAATCGTTTCGAACCTATACCTCAATATGCACAAGCCGTAGCAGACCCATGGCTCGGACTGTGTGGTTCCTCACTGGGAACGCAGGCAAAATCATGGAAGCAACCAACCATTTGGAACCGTTGGGATATACGGTCAAGCAACTTATCGTGGAAGGAGTCTCAATTATTGAACCCCAAGCAGACACCCTCGAAGAAGTGGCCAAGTCGAAAATATCGCAAGCTCTTGCGCATCTTCCGGGCGGTAAGGATTCTAAGGATTTACTCATGGTCGAAGATGCGGGATTGTTTGTTGATGCACTGAACGGTTTTCCCGGCGTCATTTCGGCCTACGCATTGAAGACCATTGGATGCTCTGGAATCCTGAAATTGCTTGAACACTTGAACAGTGAAGACACGGTGCAATCGGCACAGTTACGCTCCGCTGAATTCCAAGCGGTTGCCGCACTGTGGAACAACGGTGAAATCCTATACGGCAACGGAAGTTGCCCGGGGTGGATTGCACTTGAAAGCAGTGAAGGTGAAGGATTCGGATTTGACCCCATCTTCACGCCGTATGACCTTGATGCTCTGGGAGAACCTCTCCAACCGGGGAACTATGGAGAAAAAAGTACCCATGGAAAGACCTTTGGAGCCATTCCGTTGAATGAGAAACAAGTCTTCAGTCACCGAACAAAGGCATTGAATGACTTACTGCGGCAATTGCCATCAGCATGATAAGTTAAAACCAATTGGATGGAAGTGAGGGACATGGGATTCGGACGTACTGTCACTGGCCTTGCAGCCCTCAGTATCGCTGCCTTCTACCTTCTTTTTGCTGGCTCACTCACTTCGAATTTCAAGTGGATGTGCATTGCAGCAATCCTCATTCTCACCTTTTCATGGATTACGATGGGAGCACCCAAACAGGCTGCTCGACCTGCTCGAAAAGCCGCTCCATCGAACTCTTCAGAACCTGAGCCATCAGTTGAAGAGCAAGAAATCGATTCAGATATTCCTGAGCCCGTTACCGAAAAGGAACTTGACGGGGCCACATTACGTGAACGAAAAATGGCTAAAATTCAATCCGCTCAATCCAAGCAAGAAGAATTGATCGCGGCAACTCTGGTCGCTCAAGCCGATACTTCCGAAGAAAATTTGGTCGAAGTAACGTTGGAAATGGAAGACGTCCACGTTGCAGACGAATTCGTCGTCGAAGTCAGTCCCGAATCGGTTGAAAACGCTGATATCGAAATGGCTATTTCACAACGCAAAATCAAGCATGACGAGATTCGAAAGAAGATTGAAATGCGACGCAGAGGCCAATTGGCAGACATTCGTGCATCAACAGCACGCATGTGGGAAGAGCAAACTGCGGGTGAAGACCTCGTCAAACTCTTGCAAACGCCGGGCCACGGACATTCTGTTCTCGATTCACCCGAACATCCAACGCCAGGGCACATTTACGGTGCCACGTTTGTTCGTATCGATGAAGGTCGTATTCTCAAACTTCGTACACCGTTGGACGATGGATTCCAACAGGTCAAGAAAAAGGAAGAACCAACCCTACCGCCTCTGCTCGGACCGGATGGACTGCCTCTGCCCGCATTGATTGGTTCGGATGGTGCAGCACTCCCTCTTCCCGCCCTTCCTCTGCCCGATGCAAGCAGTGCACTGGCTCAGTTGAAGAAAGAGATGGATGATTGAGCCGCTTGTACGGGTCAACATTGAAGTGACTTTGAGTCATGTAGCAGTTTGAAGCGTCATGTTGAGTGAAACCACATTGCCGGAAAATGCGGGTAAAAGTGCTCGTAATACGGCTTTACTTGGATTAATTCTCGTAAGCATAGCCCCAAGCATTTCAGTCACAACCGGATATGTATTCAAGGCAGGAATTCTCTCTGTGTTCGTTTTTATCTTCACAAAACTCTGGATGTTCGGACTTCCTGGATTTTGGCATTTGAAAATCGAAAAGCAAGCGTTCTCTTGGTCACCAGCAAAAAAAGGTGGTTGGGGCATGTCCCTGTTGCTCGGCGCTGGTATGATGATCGTCGTGTGGTTGGCTTATTTTCTGCTCGGAGAACAGATGTTGCAACCTGAGGTTCTGATCTCCATACTCGATCCTGTTGGACTCACCACGCCTTGGAAGTTGGCTGCAGCAATCGTGTTCTGGGTGTTCATTAATTCCGTTCTTGAAGAATATGTATTCCGATGGTTTATCACCTCCAAAGTCGAACAATTCGTTGATGGGAAATGGCGTTCAACGTTCATTTCATCAGCAATATTTACCCTTCACCACTCGATTGCATTGTTTGTCTTCCTCGACCCTGTAGGTGCTTTGCTTGCATCCTTGGGGGTATTCATTGGAGGTTCAATTTTTTCATGGCTGTACCTTGAATACCGTAGCATTTGGGTTGCATGGATCGCTCATGCGTGTGCTGATGTAGCGATTTTCGCTATCGCTTGGGAAATTGTCATAGGCTTCTAAATCCGCCTAAAACGCTCAAAAACGGGACATCCCGCAACTCATTGATAAAGTGTGGACACAACTCTAAGTTGTAGGAACGGCAGGGTAATACTCAGCCTTACTTTCTGGTGAAAACATGAACGAATAATCTCCAAAACGCTGAAATCGCAATGTCGTGGCTAAGCCATGGCAAAGCCATAAGCAAATTGGAGAGATATATACATGAGAACGAACCGAAAGATTAAGCCCCACCACAACGGTAAGAACCGTCGAACTGGCCGTAAGTCCACCGCACGAAGGAACAACAAGGGTCCAGCGACAGCTAACAGCGATCGCGCAGAAGAAATTCGCCTGGCATGGGTTGCTGCAAAGCTACTCGAGCGAGAGCAAAAGTCAGCTGCTGCCGCTGCTGCTCTTGCAAAGGGTCCTTGCTGTGCAAACGAGGCTGCCAAGAACGCAACGAACCTTCGCCTGCTTCGCGAACTGCAATCCACTGTCTGCAACCGCGTTTGGAACGAAACGTTTGGCCGCTGGGACGGTGTCATGCCTCGCGCCTTCGTGAACAAGAATGCTGCACACATGCCGCACTTCCGCGAGTTTGCTCGTGAAAACGGTTACAGAAGCCGGTAGGTAAGGGTGGCGAAAGCCACCGTCAAGGGTAGCGACCTACGCTCACTGATGTTCCCATTCGGGGGTTGTCCGATTGAGAAAGGCGTTCACGCCAATCTCTTTGTCCTTCGAATCAAAAAGGCTGGCGAAAGCTTCAGCCTCGATGGCAACTCCCTCAGTCAAACCAACATCGAGCGCTGCTCGAATGGTTGCCTTTCCAACCCGGAGTGTGTTGGAGGATTTGCTACCGATGGTTTGGGCCATCTTGAGGGTGAACGCATGGAGTTCTTCAGGAGTGCATACGTGGTTGGCTAAGCCAATTCTGTGTGCTTCCTCAGCATGAACCATCTCTCCGGTCATGATCATTTCCATGGTTTTACCGTAGCCAACCAATCCGACCAAACGCTGCGTAGCACCGTAGCCTGGAATCAGTCCAAGGTTGATTTCAGGGGTCCCGAACCGTGAACGGTCGCTGGCAATACGAACATCACACGAGCAAGCAACTTCACAGCCACCGCCCAATGCAAACCCATCGACCATGGCTATGGTTGGTTTACTGAGATTCCAAAGTGCTTCGACAGCATTGTCAGTGAACATTACTCGGATATCATCGCTCTTCTTACCAACGAATTCGGTGATGTCGGCACCGGCAACAAATGCATTCGGTTTGGCCCGCTTTCCTTCCGCAGGTTCGTTCGGTTGAGCGCCAGTGAGTACGACGACACGAACCGAATCTGTTGCTTCCACCCACGCAACCATTGCTTTGATGCTCGACATGACATCTGCGTTGAGTGCATTGAGTTTATCGGGTCGATTAATGGTGACCCAAGCAATTGAACCGAGGTCTGCTTCGTCGTTTACTGGAAGGATTTCGATGGACAATACATCCGACTGTGGTGCGCTCATGGTTGTGCCAAACGGTTTCAGTTCATCATTTCACCGTTCATGAACTGTCAACCAAGAACTCAAAGACCACGACCGTTTACACAGTGTATGGTTGAATCGACCGCACCGCTCGTTAAGGCAATAGACATGGCCAAAAAATACGGTGACTTCATTGCTCTTCATCCGCTGAACGTCGAAGTTCACGCCGGTGAATTCTTCGGTGTTTTTGGCCCCAACGGTGCCGGGAAATCCACCTTCATCAAACTCCTCACCGGCCAATTACGACCCAGTAAAGGTCGAATCGAAGTTTTGGGAGTCAATGCAGTGTCCGACCCCCAGAAGGTCAAAGCCAACATCGGAATTGTCCCTGAATCAGAATCACCACCGTCCTTCCTTACCCCTGTAGAATTCCTTGAGTTCGTGGCAAAACTCCGCAGTGTTGACCGTATCGATGACAATGTTGAGCACTGGATTGACTGGTTTGGACTGGATGAGAAGCGAGACACAATGTGCAAAGATTTGTCCAAAGGTCAACGTCAAAAAGTCATGCTTGCTGCTGCGTTTATTCACAAACCGAAACTCCTGTTCCTCGATGAACCGTTTGCCAACCTTGACCCAATTTATCAGCGAAAATGCCGCCAATGGCTCCTTGAACATGTGAAAAACGGTGGAACGATTTTTCTCTGTTCACACGTTCTGGAAATGGCGGAGCGCATGTGCAACCGAATGGCGATTATCAACAACGGCAAAGTCCTCGCCGCTGGCACCGTTAAAGGACTCAAAACATCGGATGAAGAGACGTTGGAAGATGTCTTCATCCGCTTGGTTGGACGCTCAATCGAAGATGTTGAGCGGCTGAGTAACGAAGGTGTCAAGGACGGAGAAACTGAGGAGGAGTAACCGTGCCAGGAGTAAGCGTTGTCTCACGTGATTGGGAAGAAGTGGTTGGCGATGGACATTCGCTGCAAGAGCCGCTTGGCACCAGTTCACATCAGCAACACTTGCACGAGCCGTTGCGAGGTTGGAACGCCTTTTCTGCCACCTTTCGAGTGATGTTCAAAGAGGAAGGACGAAAAAGCATTGAGTTCGCTAAAAAACGACAAATCGTGTTGTTTCCGCTTCTACTGACGTTGGTTACCGCTGTGACGACCATTGGTTTGCAGTTTTTAGTTGGGGATTCGACCGCCCAAGTGAGCGACTTGGAATCGAAAACGTTCACTTGGGATGAACTCCGATTTGCGCTCCACCTCCCCTTGTTGATGTTCAGTCTTGGAATGGGTACGTTCGCTTTCATGGGTCATGACGCCATCGTTCACCGGGCAGGAACCAAGAATTACCTCCTTGCAGCTCCAGCGCTGCAGCCCTTGCCGAATTCGGTTGCTCACTTTGCTTATTTTGTCAAAGACTTGTGCTTCTATGTCATGCTCATCCTCACTCCTGTGGTCACCGGAATGGCACTTGGCATACTGCTTGAATCGGCGGCGAACATCAAGACTCCACTGGAATGGTCAAGCCTGCCATGGACTTGGTTAGCGATGATTATCACCCTTGCACAAGGCCTTGCCATCGCCTTTTTTGCCTCAGCACTGTGGATGCGAGGACGACCGTACACCATCGTCGGACCTGCACTTATCGTTGTACTTGGAATCGCGATTGGCTTAGGTAAATTCGACATTGGTTCGATGCTCTGGGGACTCGGCGTACAGAATTCACAGAACCCTTTCACTGCTTTACTGGCCTTGGCCGGGAGTGTCGGATTGGGTTGGCTTTCATCCACCCTCATCATCGATGACTTCGACGTATCAGTTGTCGAGCGAAAAGAATTGTTTCTCCCGATTTACAATCGATTGGGCTTCCTTGGGCGCGGTGAGATTCGACTCATCGTGGCGAAAGAATTCGTTGACCTGTTCCGTTCGGGGTCGCTCAAGAAAATGACCGTTTCATACGCCATTCCGTTGCTTGTTCTGCTTGGAATGGCGTGGCTGGTTGACTTTGCAGAAGCCCCAATACCAATCAATTTACTTTCGTATGCCCCTTTCCTCGGCTTCTTTGGATTCAACTTCTACTCATGGCTGACCATACTTGACTCACCGGAATTCATGAACGGACTCCCTCTCCGTGTCCCGCAACTGATTCGAGCAAAAGTGGTGGTTTACTTCCTTGCAACATCATGGATCTCACTGATTTTCATTGTCCTCATGGCGTGGCGATTGGACGAATGGGGTGCGCTTCCAACCAGCATCATCGTCATGTTTGCGAACTCCGTTTACATCGTTGCTCTGACGGCTTTCTTGATGGGTTTACGTCCGAACAAGGCCATTTTTGATGCATCGATTATGATTTGGTTTTGGATTGGAACCGTTGTCCCGCTGTTGCTGTTGTTCCTGCTGTCGTTCACTCAAGGCGACGTGTCACTGTACGGGAACTGGTGGGAGCGAGCATCGCAAGACGGTCTGGCTGCGACTGCTTCCATGTACGACCAGAGCATGGTTGAGCAAGGTTACAAAGGCATGATTGCTATCTCGGTTGGTTTGATTCTTGCCTCTGCACTGCTTTGGAAGTTGATGGACCGACGTTGGGGCAAGGCGGAGTTCTCAAACTGAAACGCAAACTTTGGCTACTGAAAGGAGGTATCTTGATGAGCATTCGGCTGCGCCGTTCAAGCATGGCCCGAGTCGTTGCAGTGTGCGGTATGCCGGGCTCAGGCAAAGGTGAGTTCGCCAATGTACTGCATTCACACGGCATCCCAGTGTTGTCGATGGGTGACATGGTTCGTGCTGAAGTTCGACGGTTAGAATTGGAAGAATCTCCAGGAATTTTTGGTGAAATCGCAGCACAGTTACGTGCCGAACACGGTGAAGATGTACTCGCAGTGCGACTGGCAGACGCTGTTGATGCACACTTGAAGAACCACTCAATTGTCCTTATCGAGGGCATGCGAGGAACGGCCGAACGCATCGTTTTTGAACAACGCTGGGGGAATAACTTCTCTTCCTTGGCTGTTGATGCTTCACCCGATACACGATTTACTCGGATTCAGAACCGAGGTCGTTCGGAAGACGGTGACCGAGAATCGTTTGAGATTCGTGATGCACGAGAGCGTGGATGGGGCCTTGAACAAATCATTGCTGAATCAAATTATTTGATTGATAACAACGTTGAACTCGACCAGTTTCAAGCCGCCTGTGAACAGTGGCTTTCTGCGTTTGAAAACGAGGAATAAACTCTGCCGTCAAAACGGAGATTGTGGAGAAAATATTCTGCTCGCAGGTAACGGTTTTTGGGGTTGTTTTCACCCAAGAGTTATAGTCGGCCATAGCGTGTGACAAAATGCTTCGGCAGAGGGTGCGCGTATGGCAAGAAAACAAAACAAAGGTGGTGGCAAGCGTCAGCGAGCCAAACAACGCGCCCAATACGACGAGCTCGACAAGTACCCAGTCATGCCACCGCACGCCTTTGCGCGCATCGTTCGTGACAAGCAAACGCTCAACATCATCTACCAAATCATCGAGCCACCGATGACCAAAAGAGAACAAGAATACCGAGATGAAATCCTCGACATCTTCATTCGCTCCCTTACGGCCAACATCGAAGAAATCGATGCAAATCCGGAAGCCTACATTCGAACGGCTATGGATAAAGTCATCAAAGCCTATAGCATGAAAATAAATAAAAAGTCGAAATCCAAGATTTTCTATTATTTGCGCCGAGACCTGATTGGTTACGGGCAAATGGATGTCCTCATGAATGACATTAACGTCGAAGATATTTCTATGGACGGCACTGGAGTTCCGATCTTTGCCTACCATCGGAAATTCGAATCGGTTGAAACAACCTGCGTTTGGAACACAGACCACGAATTGGAATCCTATGTTATCAAACTCGCCCAACGTTGTGGCAAGCACATTTCAGTTGCCGACCCATTGCTGGATGCTACGCTGATGGATGGTTCTCGAATTGTCATGAAACTTGGGCACGAAATCTCAACCCGTGGTTCAGCCTTCTGTATTCGACGATTCAAAGACGACCCGTTCTCACCTGCTGATATCGTGGCGTTCAGAACCATGTCGTCGTTAATGGTCGCTTATCTTTGGATCGGATTCCAAAATGAAGTTCCAATGCTGTTTGTCGGCGGTACTGCTTCCGGGAAGACAACGACGCTCAACGCCATGTGTATTTTCATTCCTTGGCAAATGAAAATCGTCTCAATCGAATCAACCCGTGAAGTCAATATCCCTCAACCAAACTGGGTGCCAGGTCTTACTCGGCAAGGTTTCGGTGGAGAATCGACCGACGGTGTCATTGGGGAGTTCGAGTTGCTCAAAGCGGCTCTTCGTGAGCGGCCAGAATACATCATTGTCGGGGAGATTCGTGGTGCTGAAGCCTACGTTCTGTTCCAAGCCATGGCGACGGGTCACTGCGCATATTCAACGGTCCACGCCGACTCCGTACCGTCCCTTGTCCACCGGTTAGAGAACAAACCGATTGACATCCCGCGTGTTCTTCTGCCTGCTTTGGAAGCGTGTTGCATTCAGATTCAAACCCGTATCAATGGAAAGCGTGTTCGACGTACGAAGCAACTGGTTGAGATTGTCGGTATCGACCCGAACTCTCTGGAAATCATCACCAACGAAGTGTTCCGTTGGGACGTCACCAGTGATGATTTCATCTTTAGCGGTAAATCCTATGTTCTTGAGAAAATCATGGTGAAACTCAATTATTCACAAGATGATATGCGACGAGAATTGCGTACTCGAAAGCGTATCCTTGAATGGATGGTTTTGAACGATATTCGTAAGGCAGACCAAGTGTCGCAAATCGTCACCGAGTATTATGTCCGGCCAACTGAAATCTTAGAGCGGGTCGACGGCCTTCGTTGAACAAAAGTGGAGTGATTCGATGGACTTAACCACGTGGCAAAGGATTTGCAACCGTTTTCTCGGTCGATTCTTGCGTAAGCGTGCTCGTGGCGACAAAGAGCTCGCAAAGAGCCTGGTCAAAGGCGCTATGCCGATTATGCCAGAAGTCTATCTTGCTACTGCAATCATGACAACCATTGCCATTACGCTGGTTTCATGGGGGTTCGTCTCGCTGTTTTTCATCCCAGATATCGGCGTCATTGCCTATTGGGAGAGCATCCAAGACCCTGCGACCATCGACTACTGTTTCGAGTGGGAGTACTGGAATCAAGATTTGGTTGACCCGAACAAACCAGGAAACGGTTGCGATGGATTTGCATACCAAGTCTTCCCACCAATCCTCAAAACACTCATCATTGCTCTTGGTGGATTGATTATTCCCTATGGCGCTTTCAAGTACAACAAGGGTGGAGCAGCCCGAGAGGCTGCACGACGAGGTGCTATGATTGAGAAGTACCTTCCTTACGCTGCATCCTATACCGCTGCAATGTCTGCGGCAAACGCAACACCTTCCAAGATTTTCCGCTCTCTTGCCATGAACAAAGACATCTACGGTGACGTCGCAGACGACGCTGCCATGGTGTACAGAGATGTTACCTTGCTTGGCTATGACCTCATCACGGCCATGAAAATGAGCGTCGATCGAGCCGCATCCGTTTGGTTAACGGAGTTCTTCCAAGGCATGGTTGGTACATTGACTGCTGGTGGTCAACTGAAATTGTATTTCCTTAACCGTGCAGAGCACTACATGCGTGAAAACCGAACACGCCTTCAGATGTTCCTTGAATCGATTGCGCTTCTGGCAGAATCGTACATTGTCGTCGCTGTGGCTATGCCGCTGTTCCTGATTGTCATGCTGGTCATCATGTTCTGGGTCTCCGGTAGCGGTGCTCAAATGTCTGAAGGTATGCTCTATGGTATTGTCCTCGGGTTTGTACCAATGATTCACATTGCTTACGCCATATTGGTTTGGACAAGCAGCAAAGAACAAGAAATGTGAGAGGAGGTGAGAAGTTGGCAAAAAAGAAGAATAAAATTATCGTCAAACTTGACCTACCGAAGGACGACTCCACCCTCACAAAACTGTATGCCATTCTTTTCGTTTCCATCTTCTTAGGCTTGGTCACTGGAGCTGTTTGGGCCACCAATTCGGGATTCATTCCAACTGCAAACGGTGAGCCAATGTTCACCAACCTGTACTGTGGTATGACCGCTGAAGATTCTCAAGGCAATTCAATGGGAGATAAGTTCAACACGAACATTAAACCGGATTACTCCGCAAATCAATCGTGTTCGATTCTTCAGGATGAACCTGACCGTGTGGTATGGGCAAACGAAGAATGGAGAACATTTTCCAAACAAGGCAAGAACTTCGACGTCCCTGGCGTAAACTCGGACCAGATTGCCGGTATCGTCGTACTCCAGCCTCTTTGGCTCAATTGCAGCGTTGATGCAGATACACCAACCGACTACATCATCGCTATTCGCTCCCAAAGCGGTGAAGTCCTTGCAACCCACCAAGGCACTACAGATACCGATAACAATCCCGATAACGACGGTTGTGGCATCACCCTTGATCATATTCCTGCGGAAAAACGATACGAACTTGTTGCCTTTTCCCAAGAAGAAGGGAAGCGAATATCAGAAATGACGTTTGATGTCACTGTCCACTACTACGATGGCATTCCATCGAACATGAACAACAAATCGTACTGGCTTGGCCCTGAAGTCAATCTCGGGCCCAAATCCATACGGCCGTTCATTTTCCTCAACTTCTTCGGGATGACGTTCTTTTTCCTCTTGTATCCTGCGTCCTACTACTGGGAACGGGTCGAGAACGCAAAGAACGAAGTCGAAGAAAAGTTCCCCGATTTCCTTCGTGACTTGGCAGAATACTGGAAGGGTGGTCTTTCGATGACCGTTGCAATTCAAACGCTGGCGACCTCCGAATACGGAGCGTTAAATGACGAAGTCAAGAAAATGTCCGACCAACTCAGTTGGGGTATCAAGTTCAGTGATGTCATCAAACAATTTGCTGACCGTGTAGGAACGCCTCTGGTTCAACGTGCGATTGCTCTTATTGCTGAAGCAGACCGCGCAGGTGGTAAGATTTCGGATATCCTTGTCACTGCGGCAAACGACTCTCGAGAATTGAAGTTCTTAGAAGGAGAACGAAAGCGTGCAATCGGTTCGTATATTGCGGTTATTTGGACATCATACTTCGTTTTCCTCGGGGTTATTGTTACACTTGCTGTGGTCTTTATTCCTGCCATTGCCGGTTCGAACTCCAGCGGTGAAGACGGTGGTGACAGTGGAGGTCAAACCATCGGTAACATGACGATTCGTAACATTGACCCGTTGTTTTTCCTGACGGTGTTCTATTACGGTGTCACCATGCAGGCGGTCGGTAACGGTACAATGGCGGGCCTCATGTCAACCGGTCGATTCTCAACTGGATTCAAGCACTCGGGAATGATGATTCTCGTGTCCATTGTCGTGTTCAACTTCTTAGCGTTCACACCGAACCTTATCGGTATCACCGAAGTGCCAGGTCTCAATCCGTCTACGGGTACGTTCGTTCCTTCGCCGCTGTTCTTCGGGTGATTGAGAATGCGTCAAAACGAAGAAGCGCAAATCCACATCCTCGAGATGTTGACGCTGTTTTGGCTGTTTTTCATGTCGGCAACCTTCTTGATTCGAATTCAAGTGCCGGATGCACCCTCGGTCGCTCATGATGCAGCGCTGGAAATCGCTGGAGATGATGCCTTTCGATACGGTATTGGACTTGAAGCAGAAATCTCGGGTGAGAATCGCTTGAGTGAATTACTCGAAAACGGAGAATTGGACGAAGCGTGCCAACTGCTCCAGGATTACATCGTCGCAGGAAAAGAATCCAACTGCTGGTTAGCACAGAACAGCGGCACTTCTGCTCCGTACGGGAATACGGGGACACCCGCCGGTGAAACGGTAACTGTTCACCACTTGCTGTCCATCGATGAACACGCATGGACGGTTACGCTTGACGTCTGGAACCGTGGAGGTGGTGCCTGATGCGCACGCTCCATGATCGCTCAACAGAAGACAGAGATGCTGCACAAATGCTGCTGGCAACCGGTGTGGTCTTGCTGATGTCGCTGCTGTCGATGGCCATCTTTGGCGTCAAAGTTGCTGGGCTTACCATGCCCCATGACACGGCTTCCGACGGAGTGCTGGTGACCTCGCTGGAAGTGGCCGATGCCGTTCCGGAACTTACTGAAGCACGAACACAGTTGTGGATTGACGGTGGTCTGGAACCGCTTGAAGCCGGAGAAACGGCATTCCAAAGCGTCCACAACGACATGCTCTATCATGGCGAGTTGAGGGGTATTGAAATCAAACTCATCGGAATGCAGGTCAACGAAACTTCAGCGAGCACACTTCACTTTGAAGCGGAACTCGGCATATCTGACGGTTCAGTAATGATGACTGTACAGTTGGCGTTTGACATCACGCACGCCTAACGACGCTGCGTGTGTTCGTTCCAAGCAAGGTCCATGAGGTGCTTGATGCGTTCAGTATCTTTACTGACGCGGGATAAATCAACGATTGGCCAAGATGCAATTTTAGCTCGCTCGATTAACCCGTCTTGTATGGCGCGAATTCGAGGGAAGGCTGCCAAGTAACGGTCTGCACGTCGAAACGAATGGGCTTCTCGGGAACGAATCATCGAACGATGACGGTCTTCCTCACCGACGGCCATAACAAGGCCAATTGCAATTCCACCGGCCTCGCGCCAACTGCGCAGTAAGCGTTCACTTGGATTGATATGTACGCCTTCGATAATCAAGTCGATGCCTTCACGACGAGCTCGATCAATCGTAGCGATGATTCCAGTTTCCACAGCTTTGCATGTTTCCATCCAATCAAGGACAGGCTCACCTGAATCACCACGTGAAAAGGATGAACGGTGGAGGGCTGACTGGCTGCGCTCTTCATCGCAAGAACGCATAATTTCTCGTATTGCATCGGTTGAAAGAAGCCGTGCGAAGTTGTTCTCAGCCGCCAATTGAACCGAGGCAGTGGATTTCCCTGTTCCGGTTGCTCCTGCCACAACCAACAATCTCGGTGCTCGGTCAGCAATGGTTCGAGCAGCAGCATCAGCCAAACTTACATTTCGAGCCATGGACAAAGCACAATGAATCTGCTTCAAGAGTCTTTTCGCCCTTTACCGTTGCTTGAGCATCCTTTGTGCTTGTCTTGCCAAAGCGAATGCCTTTGAGGGGACAGCACTTGGGCAGTTCATGAGCGCAGAACAGATGTCAATTGCTGGAGTATGGTGTGATGCTGAAGATGGAACGACGGCCGATATTCTGAACCCTGCTACGGGCGAAGTTATGGCGACAACACCCAAAGCAACTCTCGCCGACGTCAACCGTTGCGTTGACGCATCTCGTGCAGCGTTCGAAGACCCATCATGGAAAGCAATGGACCCTGCTCAGCGTGGACGAATCCTCAATAAAATGGCACAAGCCACCTATGCGAAAGCCAAGGAACTGGCAGCCATAGAATCCAACAACAACGGTAAGACGTTCCGTGAAGCCCTATCTGAAATTCGCTACGGTGCATGGACACTGGAATACTTTGCAGGTCTATCTGATAAAATCGAAGGCAGTACCATTCCTGTTCCGGGTAACCGTCTCAACTACACCCTGCGACAACCGCTCGGCGTTACCGTTCACATCGTTCCGTGGAACTTTCCACTTCAACTGGCCATCCGTTCCATTGCACCTGCACTGGCAGCAGGATGCACCGTGATTGCCAAACCCGCATCGTGGACTCCGCTGTCACTCTTGGCATGGGCCAAGGCCATGGAAGAAGCAGAAGTCGGCCTTCCAACCGGCGTTCTCCAAGTGATCACCGGCTCCGGTGGACTGATTGGAGACGCTTTAGCAGGCCACAAGGGTGTGGACGGAATCGTCCTTACGGGCGGTGTACCAACCGGTCAAACAGTCATGGCCAAGGCCAGTGAAAACCTCACTCCAGTGACTCTTGAACTCGGTGGAAAAGGAGCAAACCTCGTGTTTGCTGACGCCAACCTTCGCTACGCTGCTAAAGCCATCTGCTTTGGCATATTCATGAACGCTGGACAAATGTGCTGGGCTGGTTCTCGACTCATTGTTCACGAAGATGTTCATGACCAGTTGGTCGAAGCAGTCGTGGCTGAAGTCGCCAAGTGGAAAGTCGGCCCTGGTATGTCTGAAGGCGTACGAATTGGCAGTTTGGTTCACGAAAATCACCGTGCTGAAGTCATGGAAAAATTACAAGCAGGACTCGCCATGGGTGGAGAAGTGGTATGCGGTGGAAACATCATCGAAGGTGAAGGCGCTTTCATGGAAGCAACCGTTATCACCGGTGTTGACAGTTCCAATCTTCTGTTCAATGAGGAATTGTTTGGCCCAGTTCTCTCCGTCACTTCATTCAGCGATGATGCTGAAGCACTCGCCCTTGCGAACGACTCACCGTTTGGCCTTCTCAACGGCATCTGGACGCAGAACTTGAGCCGTGCTCATTCGATGGCTCGTGATTTGGAAAGCGGCATGGTCTCCATTAACGAGTACCCAATTACCTTCCCACAAACTGCATTTACCGGTTGGAAACAATCCGGCATCGGGATAGAGCAAAGCAAAGATGCATTGCGATTCTACACCAAGGTGAAGAACGTCAACGTCAAACTTTGAGGGATCACAATGGCAATAGAATCTACCGATTTGGAAAACGGCATTCGTCTCATTCAATTCTCTGGTCCATCGGCAACGCAGTCGTTTTCTCGTGAATTCTTACCGCACATCGTCCAAGCCATCGATGCTGGACTCACTCACCCAAACGTCCGAGCGTTGGTCCTTACTGGAGAAGGGAAGTTCTTCTCTGCAGGTGCTGACATCAATGCCTTCGCTCAATCGATTGAAGACAAAGAAGCGCCTCAGTTGATTCGTGACCTTACAGGAATCCTTCACCCACTGCTGATACGAATGCGGCAATCACCAACCATCACCATTGCAGCCCTCAACGGTGCAAGTGCAGGTGGTGGCCTTGGACTGGCTCTAGCGTGTGACGCTCGTATCGCCTCGCCTCAAGCGAAAATGGCTGCATCCTATGCTGGCATGGGACTTTCACCGGATGGTGGGACAACATGGCTCCTTCCTCGGCTGGTCGGCGAACAGGTCTCACGACGGTTCTTTTTGGAAAACGAAATTTGGAATGCAGAGCAATGCGTAGCCGTTGGTGCAGCAGATGCTCTTGTTGATGCAGACAGACTCGTTGACGCAGCGTGTTCTATGGCTGCTCGATGGAGTCAATGGGGCGAACACACCAAAGAAGCAACCAAGCATTTACTTCATGTCCAATCGTCACAGGATTTCGAATCCCACCTCAACCATGAACGCACCCTCATCGAGGCAGCAGGAACGACTGAAGCGTTCAAAGAAGGCGTGACTGCCTTTCTTGACAAGCGTAAGCCAGTGTTTCACAAGGAGTGAAGTTCGTGTCTGAAACGGTAGAAGAAAAATCGTTTCGGGAAAAAATGCACGAAATCATATTTGAAGCCGATACCAAGTACGGCACCTACTTTGATGCAGCATTACTCGTATCCATTATTGGCTCGATTATCGCGGTCTCGCTTGAAAGTGTGGACAGCATCAATTCACAGTACCACACAGAATTGGTTTTTGCTGAATGGTTTTTCACCATCTTGTTCACCATTGAATACTTCACGCGCCTCTACATCACTCGCCATTCGATAGAGTACGCAACCTCGTTCTTCGGAATAGTGGACCTTTTGGCAATTCTTCCAACCTACCTGAGCTTTTTCATCCCCGGAGCTCAAAGCCTTCTCATCATCCGTGCACTGCGTCTGCTCCGAGTTTTTCGAGTGTTCAAACTCACCCGATACGTCGGCGAAGCATCGATACTCGGTGCTGCAATTCTCGAATCACGTTCAAGAATTATTGTCTTCTTGACCACGGTCACCATTCTCAGTTTTATTACCGGTGCCGGCATGTACCTGTTTGAAGGGCCTGAAAACGGATTCACTTCCATTCCCCAAAGCGTCTATTGGGCGATTGTAACCTTGACGAGTACCGGATACGGAGATACCGTCCCGTTGACTCCAGTTGGCAAAGTGCTGGCGATATTCATTATGATCATGGGATACAGCCTCATCATCGTCCCGACAGGAATTATCTCAACCGAACTCATCAAGGCTGGAGATTTCAGCACTCGTGCTTGCATGCAGTGTTCCAAAGAAGGCCACGACTCAAACGCAAAACATTGCAAACACTGCGGCTATGAACTGAATCATTCAGGTAGCTCAGTCTCAACTGCCTCGCCGGTGGACCAATCGTAGATCCCCTTACCGGATTTCTTACCCAAACGGCCTGAGGCGACGAGTTTTTCCAACATCGGATGGGGTGCATAGGCATCATCGTTGAACGAGGTTTGTAAATTCTTGAGAATATCACGGCGCACATCAAGACCAACCAAATCGGTTAGGGCCAACGGTCCCATTGGATGTTTGTAGCCGAGTACCATTGCAGTGTCAATGTCTTTGGCACTCGCAACACCATCGGCCAGCATACGGATGGCTTCGTTTCCAAGAACAACGCCAAGTCGACTGGTCGCAAACCCTGGGATGTCTTTGACAAGAATTGTCGTTTTACCCATTGCAGCACCGGCTGCTTGAGCAACTGCAACTGTATGTTCACTGGTCGAATCATGTCGAACGAGTTCGAGCAACTTCATGATTGGAACTGGATTAAAGAAATGCATACCAATGACGCTTTCAGGGCGAGAAGTCGCTGCCGCAATATCTGCAATGGAGAGCGATGAAGTGTTTGTACCAAGTATGGCATGAGGTTGAGCAAGTTTGTCCAATTCGGCAAAAATGGAGTGTTTCAAGTCCGGTATTTCTGGAACTGCTTCGATGATCATGTCTGCCTGCGCTACTGCCTCAGCCATGTTCGATACAGCGTGGAGGTTCGCACTCCACGACTCCTTTTGCTCAAGAGTCGTCTTACCTCGAGCGATTCCCTTGTCCCAAAATGCATCAATTCGAGCCATACCTCGCTCCAACCCTTCCGGAAAGGCGTCAAACAGGTTCGTTTTCCAACCGCTTTGAGCACAAACTTGTGCAATTCCAGCACCCATTGTTCCTGCGCCGATAACCGCTACGCAACGAATCTCCATGCGTGACCCAACAGGCCGGACTTCATCATGCTTCCTTGACAGCGTGTTGCTTGCTTTGGGCAAGCGCAACACCGCCGACAATCAACACGAAGGCAACCAGAAGCGAAGCACCGAGTTTCTCGTCAAGCAGTAAATAGCCGCTGTAAATGCCGAAGATGGGTACAAGATAGACGTACAAGGCACTTTTACCTGCCCCGATGGTAAGTATACCGTCAGCAAACCAAACGTACGAAACAACGGTCGAGAAGATGGCAAGGAATAGAATGGCAACCCAACCATCAAACGACGGTTCAGGAATCCCCATAACTGCAGTTTCAACTGCTGCGATTGGAGTCAACATCACCAGGCCAATCACAGAGGACCAGACGGTGAGCTGCAACGGAGAGAGACAACGGTCCGAATCTACGGCCGGTTCTGTCATTGCAATTTTCATTTGGATGGAGTTGCAAGCCCACGCAAAGGCAGCACCTGCGATGAGAACATCACCAAGTGCCCGTTCATAGAACGGAATGTCGACGTTTGGTGAGTAGAGAAAGAGAACGGTTACACCTGCTAGACCCAGAGCAATACCCGCACCGAGTCGCCAGTGCATCGCTTCATTGAGGAAGAAAATGGCAAGAACGGCAGTGAAAAAGGGATTGAAGGTAATCATCAAAGATGCGTCGCCGGCTGCGGTGTATTTCATTCCAACCATGAAGAAGGCCTGATACAGACAGGTTGCAAAAAAACCGATCCAAGCAATTCTTTTCCATTCACCTCGAGTAGGAATCATCCACTGACTGGAGAGTTTGAGGTAAATCACAAACAAAGCGACAGCGACGACGTAACGAATCCATGAGGCTGCAAACGGGGCAATGTCTTGTGCAATCACACGACCAGCAGGCCAGCCAAAACCCCAAACGATGACGACAAATATTAATTTCATGTGAACCAAGAGGTTCTTCATGAAAACCGCTCCAATCCGAGTTGGAGCATGCGTGAACGGGGTAAGCCGATTTCAGGCAGACCAGCCGCAGGTGCGTAAAGTTTCAAGCCTTCAATGCGAGAAACATAGAGTCCATAACTGGCAATGTCGGTTGGGTCATAGGGCGTCGGAACACCCATTCGAGTCAGAGTGGCACAAGCAGCCTCTGTGTACAGAGGAAACAAGTTGGTCGAGAAGTGCATCCATGTTGAAACACGAGCAGCGTCCACATTGTCGAGGGTTAAGAGGTGTTCCAGCAGGGACACGTCAGGATAGTTCACGGTACGAAGCGTCATTTCTACTTCGTTCGAGATGTCTTCAGGCCAAACGAAAGGGTCGTTGTCTGACCATTGGTCAGCGACACGGATGTGTTCAAGGGATGCTTCACTTTCAATGGAAAACAGAGCGTTCGCGTACTTTTCATCGTCGACCGTGTCCGCCACAAGTCCGGGCAGTGCTGCGTAGAACGCTTCGCACTTTTCGACGTCGATACCGTACAATGAGACTGGAATCATAGTTACCCTCCAGAGCGTACGGGTCTCAAACTTTGGCACCGATACCGGATGCGATTTGACGAGCAGACATCGGCTTGTTAGCGACCCATTCTTGCTTGAAAAATTCTTTGAGTTGTGCTTCGTCCGATGCGTTTGGAAGAGCCGAATCCATGTAGGCGTCCCACTCTTCATCGCTGCCTTCGAACGGCGTACCTTCGATGGTGAAGCGTTGACGCTTGAATGCACCAATGTCACGGTTGAAGTTTTCGTGAGGAACGATCAGCGGAGTGCTGCCTTCTGGAAGGTATCCATTGAGTTTAGCAACTTCAGCAACAATCTCTGCGTGGTAGTGGCCTCGGGCTTCTTCATTGAGAACTTCCTTGTCCACTTCAATACCAGCTTCGAGTTTCTTGCGCTCGTCCCAGCGTCCTTTAACACCCCAGACATACGACCAGTGAGCCGAAGATGATGCGTCGACACCAAACAAGTCATGTGCGGTTGAAACCCACTTGTTGAAGAATTTCTGAAGCATGTCGAGCGGGATAATACCGGCCTTGATGACTCGGCGCAATCCGTTGGAGCCGGTTCCAAGGTGGAACGACTCTTCCTTGAGCATTGGTCCCATGGACGCAGCCAGAGGCTTGAAAGCGGATGTTGAGAGCATGCCAAGTTGGAACTTACCGTCACGGTCAACAAACATGGTGTAGCAGAAGAAATCGAGCCAGTGTGGCATTGGGCGGTTGAAAGCACCAAGCAATCGATCGCCGTCTTGGGCGTTGCGTTCGAGGAGTTTTTGTGCCTCGCGACGTCCTTGTTGTCCAAAGTAGGTCATCAAAAGGTAAGCCATTTGCCATCCATGGCGTTGTTCTTCGGCCATGATCCTGGCAGCTGCATAGCGGTCGTAGTCCGTTGGTGCGGAGGCGAGAAGGTGACGTTGTTGTTCAACGGAAGCGAATTCTGTGTCGCCCTGAACGGTAATCATACTGACAAGAGCGTCGCGCATGCTTTGCTGAGGAACTTGGAGCGAACGTTCCCACTTTGGGCGTCCTGCATAGTCGCCGTATTCGATGAGGTCACCAGCACGGTCCCAGTCGAACTGAATGGAGAGGTCAAAGTCACCCATCCAATCGCGGTCAAATCCGACGCGGTCTTGCCATTCGGTAAAGTTTGAAATCCAGTCTTCCCATGTATTCGGTAGGTTGTCCATGGTGAGAGGATGGGTGGGTCCACCTTATTGCCTTTGCGAACATGTTCGTACGAACATGTTAGGGGCTACGCCGACGGATATCATCAGCAAAGGCGTGATGTACCGTTGATTCGATGAGATGGAGTTGTGCAGACAAAGTGGATTTCGCAACGTCAAGGACAACGGCTAACTCGGTCAATGTGATACGTCGTGGCACATCGTAGTACCCTTCCTTCATGGCCGTATCAAACACATAGCGTTGACGAGGTGTGAGCAATCGATTGGTGACTCCACGCGTCGAAACCAGTTGGTAGGGAATGTCTTCATCATCAAAGCCAGAAAGCAAATCTCGCACTTTTTCACGAGCGCATGAAATGGTCCATTCGACCCAACCGTCCCGAACCTCGAACGGTGTATGTGGGATTACGCCGACTTTGAGAAGTGGTTTGAGAAAACCTCCACCTCCTGCAATAATGTCCACCACAAAACTCTGTTTCCCAAAACTGCGGACTTCTTCGATACCAGAATGTTCCGATACCGTAGCAGTAATCTCCTCACTGCATGAAGCACGAGCCGTCCCTCTTCCCTTCTGCAAGGGCATGTGTTCCTCGATTCGCAAGACTGCTGAAGGGTGGCTGCGCGTTACATCCCCCGCCCAATGGCCTTCCGGCAACCGAACTTCGATGCGAACTTGCTGAACCGCCATGATGGGTTGTAGGGAGCCACGCACTTGAAGTTCACGAAACAAAAACCAATGAATCGTAATGGTTTGGTGGTAAACCGTTGCAGTGAAGGCACGTACAAAACCATCAAAAACGCCGCACTGGACTGGAATAAACCGAATATAAACCAAGCTCAAAGACCTTCCAATTTTGGCACGTTCAAAATACAGGACCTCATATACCCCCTTTACGATGTACAATGCATGGACAAAATTATGTCAGACACACGAAAACTATTTTCTGCGACCAACATCGTAGGATACATCTTGGGATTACTGGGCATCTCTCTGATTGCCGTTACCCAAGCATTGACCGCCCTTGTTCCGTTGCTCTTTGCTCCGGTAGTTTGCGGCATACTCGGATTGGTACTCTACAACCTCCAATCTGTTGACACCCCGATCAACAACGTTGAAGCAAACCCGAATGCTGTGCCTCAGAAATAGAACGGTTGCACCTGAACTCTTACGCTGGGGGTGCCGTGGTGGCAAACAAGAGCCATTGAAGCGTTTGGATTACCTCCAAGCAGAACGTCTAAATTTCGTCCATCGCGAGAGGTCATGAGATGCTGCATAGTGTAGCGGAGTGGTATACGCTTAACATTCCTTGCCGGGACAGGCAAGTTGAACGCAGTTGAGAAGAACTGAATCACACTTTACGAGTGGTCTCGATTCGTCGAACAGTTCCAGACTCGACATCGATGACTTCACCAAAAGTTGTCGTGTGAGTCTTGCCAAGTATTGCAGCCGGTAGATATCCATCGCATACACCGGATGCGGCAAAGATGGCGTTTTCACTCTTGCACAAGTCGTGCGCTTCCCATAGCCGTGTCAAATCGTCACCAACCATGTTTCCGGCACGGGCTTCTTCTTCATCGGAGCGGAAAACAAGACGCCCTTCAAAGACGCCCCCCAAGCCACGAATGGCGGCGGCTGATATGACGCCCTCTGGCGCAGCACCAATCCCCATGAGTAAATCGAATGGACCGTCTGAGCGAGCCGCCCAAATTGCGCCAGAGACATCTCCATCTCCCATCAGTTCCAATTGAGCACCGCTGGCACGGATTTCTTTGAACAATTGCGAATGACGCTCACGGTCAAGTGCAACAACTCGAACATCGGAGACTGCTTTGTCCAAAGCCGCAGCAGTTTGTTCAAGATTGTAAGCAACCCCACCGTCAAGGCTGATGTGACCGACGAGTTCCGGGCCACCGGCAATCTTGTCCATGTAACAATCAGGGGCGTGAAGAAGCGTTCCACGAGGTGCTGCAGCAAGTACTGCAATCGAGTTCGGAGAATTGGAAGCACAGTTGTTGGTGCATTCAAGCGGATCAACGGCGATGTCAATCTGAGGAGCGCCAGCAACGCCAACCATGCTGCCGATTTCTTCCCCAATGTAGAGCATGGGCGCTTCGTCCCGTTCGCCTTCACCAATGGCGACGCGTCCGTCAAAAGGTACGCGGTCAAAGGTACGGCGCATGGCTTCAACAGCGGCTTCATCAGCCTTTTCTTTTTCACCAAGACCGCGCCATGCTGCACTGGAAATTGCCGCTTGGTCTACGGCTTCTAAGAAGTGGTGGTAAAGGTCGCCTACACTGCCCATGAATCACGACGGGCGCGCCCCATCCATGAATGAAACGGTTTGAATTGACGGGTCATCTGTTCACTCAATCGAGCCAACTTCATCATCTGAAGCTTCTTCAAAAGATTCGTAAGACCATACCTTGGTCGTCACGAAGGCAAGAAGAACAATCTTGCCAAAATCCCAAAGCAGGAACGGTTCAGTGCCCCAGACAAAGGCTTGGGCCATGTCCACACCATACGCTTCGGCTAACCACAAAGTTCCGAAGATGTAGACCGGAATCATAGCAAGAGTCCAGCAGAGAATTTGCGCCTTGATGTCTGCAACTCCTGCTTTTCGTGAACGATCTAAACCTTCTGCAATCAAGGCAGAAGCAACTGGGAAGGCAAGGAGATATCCTCCCGAAGCAATGAGTTGTGAACCGGAAAACAAACCACTGGCTCCACCGGCGAACACTGGAGCACCAACAGCCCCAGCAATGAGGTAAACAGCACCGGAGAGGAATGCGTCGTTCCTTCGCAGGTAAACACCTGCTGCCATAATGGAAAACGTCTGGAACGTGTAAGGCACCGGCGTCCAACTGGTAGGGAGGGCGAGTTGAGCACATAATGCAGTTAATCCAGCAAAGAAGAAAATGCCGATGGCCCGCTCAAGAACGGTGGAATCATCGTGTGAAAGTGCGAGATGCCACTGGGTAGGTTTCGTCAAATGAAACTGGCTGAACATAATGTGCCCTTGACTGAGAAGTTATTAGTCGTTGATGACATTAAGGTTGGTTATTCGTCGCTCATGACCACTTCTTGGTCTTCGTAGCGACACTGCTCTGCTTCACAGAGCTGAGGGAGCGTTGAGGTGTTAAGCATCTCTGCTGATTGAACTGGAGAAGTCAGCTCACCGTTGGCTACATAGAGGCTTGGCCCGTTGGCCATGAAGTAGACTGAGCCACGACCAGCACGGGAATCTTGAGGTTGCGAATTGTTTCCAGTAGCGCAAGCATCGATGCAACCGTCTGCGAAAGCAATGTAGACTCTTCCTTCAAGATCGATGGTGAGGTCGTTGAAGTCGAGCAAGTTTCGGTTTGAGCCCCCCTCATCGGTACGGCAATCGCCACTGTTTAGGCACATACTTCCAATTTGAACGGGGTCGTCAGAAACTCGATAGGTGTGGAATGTTGGGTTTTCATCCAGTGCATTGAGACTGTACGTGACGTAAAGATGGTAGTGCACCCCGCTCGGTGCGTAATGACCGTTTCCGTTCCAATTATTTCCGTCAATGTCCGTTGTATTGAGCAAGGAAACGTTTTCACTTCCAAGGTATGTTATCGCAATTCTTCCTGGGTCACCAGCATCTGTTTGAGGGAACGTTGTCGAGATGACGCCTGCTGGACTGATGCGAATACTTTCTGAATCCCAAGTATCCCCTGAATCGGTACTTCGAGCCATGTAAATCCCTTGGTCGCCTCCTGTCCACACGTGATATGCGTTGGATTCAGAGTCGGTTGCAACTTCGGAATTTTTACGCGGGTTTGGAGTCGATGCGTCCTGTCCCATTTCTCGAGTATCCCAAGTAAGACCGTTATCCTTCGAGTAAATGATGGTTGGAGTTGCAACTCTTGGAGTCACATAGACCGTTCCATCAGGAGCGGTGGTAATGGCTCCATGCAGACCTCCATTACTGGTTGCAAGTCCGTAAATCTGGCCTCCAGTTGGGAAAGTGGCACCTCCATCGTAACTGGTGTAGCAGAAAATCCCAGCCAACTTGTTGTAACAGAAATACACCGCTTCAGAGTAAAGCGGACTCAGTTGTCCTAATCCGCCGTAACCCGAATCGGTCCATGGCCCGGAACCTAATTTGATGTGATCGTTGAGAGGCACTGGACCGCTGTCGTATGGGTTACCCAACCAGGATTCTCCATCGTCATCGGACCAGCCAATCCAAGTCGTTGCAAGCCCCATCATGTGGATGTTGAAAATCCGGTCAGTTACCGGGTCGACCCATCCATACGGGTCGCTGGTGAACGGAGCTTGTGTAATGTCGGCTGTGTTTTCCCAACTCTCTCCATGGTCGCAAGAGCGCATTGGTTTTTCCATGGCGATAAAGAACATACATCCGCTTGAAGTGATGCCAATGCTCGGTTCCTTACCGGTTTCCCCAACATCGCTGAACACGAAATCCATCTCAAGAGGCATCTCATTAACGGCCATACCTGTGCCGTCGGTAACGAAAACCCTCTTGTCCATTTCAGGTTCCATTTCAACTTCCACAACGGAATCTTCGGCACCAAAGCAGCCTGCCATCGACATCGTCGAAACAAGGAGAACCAACATCATAGCCTTTGCTCGCATGGTTGTCCCTGCCTGCCAACCAATAATGACTTTACGATTCAAAATTTTGCAAATGTCCGGCAAACTCTTGAAGACATCCGAAGCAATAACCCCCCCATGGCAGATTTCTTGCACTTTGATTACCCGCTCCCCGATGACAAAGAAGTTGTACAGATTTGGAACGGCATCTCTCGACTTCGTCATGAAGTGTATGCCAACGAATTGCAACAATACGATGCCAATTCCGAACAAAAAATCGAAGACCCTGGACGTCACTTTATCGCTTGCGTGGAAAACGGAGTCCTCGCAGGATACATCAGCCTCAATCCACCTCAAGAAAAACCGTTCCGAATAACCACTTATTTCTCAAAAGAAACTCTTGAACAAACGGTCTATGCTGAATGCGAACATCGACTTAACACGACCTTTGAAGTTCGAGCTCTCACCGTAAATCCGGCTTTCCGAGGACAGAACATTTCATTCCGATTGATGCGGTATGCGCTCGAATTTATCCTGGAAAGAGACGGCACAGATATCGTCGCTATGGGACATTCCGAAGTTGCAGAGTTGTACCGGAAAAACGGCATGACTGTCTTTGATGAACACGGAGTTCTGCACGGTCAAACGTTGTATTATCCAATGTACCTAAACCCCATAAAAGTGATGAAGGAACACGCCCTACGCATCGATGCTGACATCAATTTAGAAGATGATGATGATGTTTGCTACCACGGCGGCAAGTCATGGGATACTTCGAAGTTCGATTTTGAAATTCGTGATTCCTTGGTGGTTGCCGACGTGCTCGATAGCCCGTTCCCACCTTGTCCCGAAGCACTCGATGTTTTGCGGGAACAACTTGAACGATGTTGCCAAGAATCTCCTCCGACGCAATGTGAAGAACTGATTGAAACGGTTGCTGATGTCCGTGGCGTGAACGCCAAGCATGTTGCCGTATCATCGGGTTCCTCCTCGTTGATGTTCTCGTTCCTGCCGCAATTGCTCAATCAAGATTCGAACGTGATGGTACTCTCGCCGATGTACGGTGAATACAGTCACATCCTCACCCATGTCATTGGTTGCCATATGACGAACTTTGTTCTTCACCAAGAAGACGGTTTTCAGATCAATGCTGATGATTTGGTCGAACAATCGCGCCTCCACGATGCCGTGATTTTTGTCAATCCCAACAGTCCGACGGGCGTTTACAGCGAAGAAATGAGTGAGATTGTACGCCGAATCCAAGATGAAAGTGAATCCCCTACCCGTTGCAAGATGATTTGGGTTGATGAGACCTACATCGACTACATACCGGAAGCACAATCGCTAGAATCGATGGTTGCGACCACGCCAAGCCTCATCGTCTGCAAAAGCATGAGCAAATGCTACGCGCTGTCAGGACTGCGTGTAGCCTATGCGGTCGGTCAAAAGATGAACGAACTACGGCGGTTCATTCCGCCATGGGCCGTTAGCCTACCGGGACAACTCGCAGCGGTTGCAGCACTGCGTAACCCTGAATATTACCGACAGCAATACAACATCATTCACCAGCAAAGGGAAGAGCTCAGCCGCTTGTTGAACGAAGAGAAGTTTACCGTTCTGCCCGGTGTTGCTAATTTCATCTTGACGTTCTTACCCGAGCATACACACCATACTTCAGCCTCGTTTATCGAAGCGTGTAAAGGCAAAGGTGTGTTCATTCGGGATGCTCAAAACATGGGTGTATCCCTCACCAATAAGGCCGTTCGATTCGCCATTCGTTCACAAAAAGAAAACGAACGCATACTGCAGTGCGCGAAAGAAGTTCTTTCTGAGAATTACTGACCTTTGAACTTCTCAAGGACAACGATGTCTGAAATGGAAGTTCCGGGATACTGACCGTTCTCGTCTTTCTCAATGGATTTGACCATGTCCAGCGCACACAAGAGGCCTGCACTTACTCCTGTAAGCGCCTCCATTTCGATGCCAGTCTTGTAATGGGCTGAGACATGAACGGTACAACGCAGTGCGTTCCCTTCCCACGCCCATTGGACCTTACATCCTTCCAGAGGGATTGGGTGACAATGCGGAACAATGCGTGGCGTGTCTTTCACCGCTTGAATTGCGGCAATGGTGGAGGCTTCCAAAACATCGCCTTTCTTGACTGATTTTGTTTGAATCGCTTGTGCCGATTCAGCACTTAGTTTGAGGAGGCCTGTTGCCGAGGCACGGCGTTCAACAACGGCTTTCGCACCGATTTCTACAATTCCTTCGATTTCTCTTTCCATGGTGTCAACTCCTAACCGAGACCGGCCTTCCAAGACTCACCATCACTGGTGACCTCTTTCTTCCACAGAGGCGCCTGCTTCTTGAGTTCGTCGATGAGCCATTCACACGCTTGGAATGCTTCTTTCCGATGCGGGCTGCCAACATGAATCGATACGATGGAGTCAGACGGTCCAACCGAGCCAACCCTGTGAGCCATTGCCACAGCCAAAACTCCGAAGTTTTCGATGGCTTGTTCGGCTAATCCGTGTAAAACGGGCGACAACTGGTTTTGCCATGCGTCAAATTCGAGACGCAAGACATCCGCATCACCCTCCTTTCCTCGGGTAATTCCCAAAAAAGAGACGATTGCTCCACAACCTTCGGTTGGCAACTTGGCTTTGAGTGCATTTTCATCGAGCGATTCAAGCGCTTCTTCGATGAGAATGAACCCCGGCATGGACGCACGAGTGGAACGCATCATTCAAACCTCACGCCTGTATGGGAGGTGTCATGGGCAGCGAAGAGGCCATCCACATCATGGGCGCAGGACTCTCGGGTCTTGCTGCTGCCACGGTGTTGGCCAAGGGCGGTAAGGAAGTCCATGTCCACGACATTCGCTCCGATTCTGGTGCTCGCTTTGACGGCGATTTCCAAGCCTTGGAAAACTGGAGTATGGGCGTTGATTTCTTTGAGCAGTTGAAAGAATGGGGCTTCGACTTATCGGAATTCAAAGCAACAGAATTTGATGTGGTCGACCTTATTCACCCTGACGATGTCATTACACAAGCCACCACCCCAGGAACTGCTTATCGAATCATTGAACGAGGAACATCCGACCATACCATCGACCAAGGTTTCAAGCGACAAGCCTTGGCTGCCGGTGTTCAAATCCATTACAAGTCAAGGGTCAAAGAAGAAGACTGCACCATTATCGCTTGTGGGCCAAAGGGCACCTCTGCAGTTGCCTATGGGGAAATCTTTCATACCGACCATCCAAACCATATTGGCTTCCAACTCAACGACAAATTGGCACCTGGTTCCTATTCCTACCTCATCATCATCGATGGCGTTGGCTTGATCTGTACGTGCTTGTGGCGCAAACAGAAGAAAAGTGAACGGTTCCTCAACGAAACGATTGCCTGGTACGAAGCACATTATCCAAACTTGAACCGTAAACCCATCAAGCGAGTTGGTGGTAAAGGTGACTTCACCATCAACAGGAATTACAAGCAAGACGGTCGATACTACGTTGGTGAATCAGGCGGCCTACAGGATTTCATGTGGGGCTTCGGCATGAGAATGGCAGTCTGGTCGGGCGTTCTAGCCGCGAATGACATTCTCGGTAAAGGCGACTATGAAGCGGATGTCAGAGAGCACCTCATGCCGTATGTACGTACCAGTGTAGCCAACCGATGGTTGATGAATCGTGTTGGTGACCGTATGTTCAAGCGAATGTGCAAAGCATGGATGAAAGACCAGAAGAAGCGTGGGGACGGCTTAGTTTGGATTGGAAAACTGTTCCGCCCAACGCTGCTCAAATCTCTTCTCTATCGAATCGTCAATCCGTTCATGCTCGAAAAAGACGCCAAGGCTCACGGTCGAGGAGTTCGTCGAATGCCGTTCCGTAAAGCCCTCAAACGAGATGTCTGGGAGCAATCACCTGAAGCACTTGCCATTGGTGAGCAGTGGACTGAAGTTCGTAAACAAGGGGCGAAACTCTCGTTTTCCAAAGATACTGAAACCGATACCGATGCGCAGTAATTCAAAGCGATTTGTTCTTAATGCGAATCCTTGTGGGTCGATGTATGAGCGACCTCTATGGACTCAAACTCGAACCTATGCCTAACCGTCTTGTCAACTACGGTGTTACCACCAACGGAATTGCGGTAATTGAACTCACCTCGGACTCAGCAGGTGCTCCTTTAGAAGGAGCAAACGACCGCTCTCCAAACACCTACACCCACGCCATGATGTGCGATATTGACACGGCAATTGTCAAGGCTCGGTTCGATGACGATGTCACTTGCATTGTCTTGACCGGCAACGGCGCATCCTTCTTTTCTGCCGGCGCATCCATTCAAATGTTGAACAGCGTCACTCCAGGTTTCAAGTACAACTTCTGTCTTCACGCCAATGAAACTCTTTCTCGACTTGAGCAAACTTCGAAGCTCGTCGTTTGTGCTATCAACGGTCACGCTGTAGGTGGCGGTCTTGAAATCGCTATGGCTGCAGACATTCGAATCGCTCGAAAGAACGCAGGCAAAGTCGGACTTCCAGAAATTAACCTTGGTGTTCTTGCTGGAACCGGTGGAACTGCTCGTTTGACTCGCCTCATCGGTAAGGCAATGGCTCTTGAAATGATGGTCACCGGCGAACTCATGTCGTTTGAGGACGCACACGGCTGCAACCTCATCAACCACATTTGGGAAGGCTCTGCAGAAGATTTCCGTCGAGACATTCTCGACTGGTGCAGTCAATTCACTCTACCAAACAAGGCAGTCAAGGCTGTTGGAAACATCAAGCGTTCATGCCAAACCGGCCCAGAGATTCCATTCGAATACCACTTGGCTCTCGAGCGTGAGTTGCAAGCGTCTTTGTTCAACAGTACTGACGCCAAAGAAGGAATTGCTGCCTACGTCGAAAAGCGTGTTGCCAACTTCACTGGCCAGTGATTGAATGTCCATATGGCACCAGCGATGGGATGAGAACCGCATTGGTTTTCATCGGCTTGAAGCGAACCCGACCTTAGAAGATCATTGGTCTTCACTTGATCTTGCCAACGGCGCAAAAGTGCTCGTTCCATTATGCGGTAAATCCCTTGACATGCATTGGTTGCATGAACAAGGTCACGCCGTTGTCGGGATTGAACTGGTCGAGAAAGCGGTCAAGCATTTTTTTGAAGATGCCTCAACGACTGCAAGTGTTGACCAGAAGCCAACCGGCACAAAATACTCAACAGAAAACATTCACCTTTACCATGCTGACTTCTTTGAAGTCCAACCGGATGAAGCACCGTTTGATGCTTGGTACGACCGAGCAGCACTCGTTGCCCTCCCCTCGTCCATGCGTCAAGCCTATGTTGAACAACTGTGTAACCTCACTTCCAAAGGCAGTAAGGGCCTCATGGTGACGTTTGATTATCCACAATCAGAGATGCAAGGCCCACCCTTTGCGTTGCCTGATTCAGAAGTCGAAACTTTGTTTTCAGAACATTTTCACGTACAGCGGGTTCAATGGAGCGACCTCTTAGAAGAAGAACAACGTGACCTTAGCCGTTGCAGCCTTTCGGTGTTTGTCCTCACCCGGCGGTAGATGGAAGATGCGTCCTTTGAAGGATATCGGGACTACGGTAAAGTAGTACGGCAAGGATTGATGTTCATGGAAGTACAACTCAGCGGCCCCAATCAGTCCTCACCAGGTGCTCTTCTTGTCGCCGGAATCGTCGTATTTCTTCTTGGATGTATTTGGCCGTTCATTGTTCTCGGTGATTTTACCGATGAATTGGAAGCTCAATCGTGGGAGACCGTCGATGCCAGAGTTGTACAACTTGAAATTGAGACGCAAGAATACGAATGTGGCGATGCCGAGAGCAGTTCCACTTGTACCGATTATTACGTCAACTACCTTCTACGTTATGTCGTCGATGAGCAGACGTATTCCGCATCGGGATATGAAAAAGTTTCTCATTTTGAATCCCGAGTATGGGAAGTCGATTATCCAAAGAACTCTACCAGAGAAATTGCATATGATTCCGAAGATCCGAACAATATCGATACTGATCAAGGAAACTTTGCCCCGTTCATACCACCTGTATTCGTTGCTCTGTTCAGCACTTTGATTGCCGGACTGTTTGTCATTGGTGGTGTGAAAGAAATATTGAATCCCACCCAGCCAGTGAATCCAGATGAAAAATCCGACATCCCTTATTCGGATGAACCGGTACATTTTGAATCGGCAAAAAACGTCTGGGGTGAGTTGCATTTTGCACATCCATCTGTTGAGGCATTAGCAAGAAAAATGAAACTGTATTCGTGTACAGACGCTCAAATCGACGAGTTCTTTACCATCTGTAAAAAACAGAATCAGGATAAGAACAACCCGACTCCTCTTGACAGAGATTGGTTGGTCGAAATAGAAGAAATAGTCGAAAATCATGATTCGGAAGCGAGTCAAGATTTGGCTGGTCACCTGAAGAAGGGTGGAATCGTTGTCGCTGGAATAGGTGTGGTTTTGCTGGTCTTGTCGCTCATTATCGTCGTCCCACTGTTCAGGACATATGGAGCGCTTCCTTGGTACGGATGGGCGCTGTCCCTAGGATCACTCAGCTCGATTGGAATCTGTATTGCTTTGGCTAAGATCGTCACTGAAATGAAGAAATTTGCCGACCAAGGACTTGGTGAGATGCTGGTTGAGTTCGCCAATGAAGAATTGGATGGTTACCACGAATACTGAGGGGACCCCTCACTTTGATTTCTTGCCCGACTTCTTCCTCGGGTTCTTCTTCGGTTTCATCTTGACCGTCCATTGGAAATACACGGATTCGTTCCCTACCTTGAACAAAGTCGTGTAAGAACTTTCACGAACCGTAGCAGAGTCACGGTCATCAAAAGCCAATTGGTAGATGAGAACACCTTCTTGGTCAGAGTTGAGTCTTGAAACCGGTGACCATTCCTCTTCCACAGAAGAAGATTCATTGTGGTGATTGAGGATTTTAAATCGGCCATCGTTCTCGACCTCGTTTTCATCCCGAATGTCAAACACGCTCGAAGGTGAGACTTCATTTGTCGTGATTGATTCCTTGCTAAGCACAAACGTTCTGGCTTCAACGCCGGTAAGCGTCTGGATAATGAACGGGTCCTCCCGAGTTCCAGCACCGCTCTTGAACTTCGGACGAGAGGACGTGTTTTGTGGCTGAGCATCTCTGAAGACAACTTTTTTCTTTGGAACAAGTAGCATAGCCACGGCAACCAAAACCAACAAAAAGAGCGGGCACAAGATGTAGCCCAATACCTGCGGTGTCGCATTGTTATCCTCTGGATAGTATTCATATGAAACTTCAAGTGTAATCATGAACGATCGACTGTACCCCGAATTGTTCGCCCAAATGACGAAATCAGTGGCGTTCATCAGTTCAGTAGGTGTACCTCGGATGCTTCCGTCCAGAAGGGCGTCTCGAGCTGGACTCCATCCAAAGGTCAAACCATCAGGTAATTCCCCAACAATTTCCCAAGTCTCAATTTCCCCAATTCCAGTGATGTTCGGAAGCAAAGGCTCCATCTCTTCATCCAAGAGGAGTGTTCGGTTGGTAATCGGATAGGTGAGATTGAAAGAAAGATCCATTCGCTCATCGAGGTTGTTACAGATTCCGTCACCGTCTGCATCTTCAGGTACACTGTATTGGTCAAGATGGTCAGTTCCGCACTCCTCTTCCTGGAGGTCGGTCCACAAATCATTATCATCATCCAAATCAAGTATCAACGGTGGTTCACTGGTTGAATTTCCAAACATTTCGTCGGGCATACCATCTCCATCGGTATCGGCAAATGCTGAAGGGTCATTCGGGAAGGCATCAGGTCCCATTGTGCAGCCTCCGTTCGCAGGGATGAGTGGGCCATCACAAACGCCGTCACCATCAGTATCTGCAAGCAGTGGGTTCGTCCCCGTATCAATGATTGATGTGTAGTTCCCACTGCTATCTTCCAAGAGGTTGAACAGTCCGTCACCGTCAACGTCGTTGTCCAGCGGGTCACAAATGGAATCACCGTCAAGGTCGCCGGGCATCGAATTATCGTCAAGCGAATCGCTCAAACACTCGTCTTCAAGCAAATCAGAATAACCGTCGTCATCATCATCTAAATCTTCAATGAGTTCTCCGATCAAATCATATCCAACAGGCAGAGCGTCTGGTAAGGAATCGTTGTCTGAGTCTTCAAGAACTCGCAGCATTATGATGAAGGTGTCATTGAACAAACTTGAATTCGAATACACAGTGTAACTCTTCAGTTCCATGACTTCACTCGGAACTCCCCAAATGGTACCGTTCAACGGTCCAATCGAAAGACCCGTTGGAAGAGCAGGGTGAATCTCGTACACTGAATCGCTGATGAAAGAAAGCGGCTCGATTGATTCAATCATCGATTTATTGAGGGCATTGAAAACGCCTTGAGCGGTCTCATAAACAAGGTCTTCAACGGTGATGTTGACCATAACAGTCAAAAATCCGTCATCGTTGATGACCGTCACTGAATACTGAGTTTGGCTGCTCACTTCAACAGGCGTACCGTTCATGCGACCAGATGTGTTGTCAAACGTAAGGCCGAGCGGCAGTTCCGGAGTAATTGACCATTCCAACACAGCTCCACCGGTAGAAAGCGGTAACAAATCAAGTATGCTCGAATTGTTGAGTAAAACAATGTCACTCGGCACATATTCAATGAGAGGAACGTTTCCAACGACGGTGATGTTGATGCTAAACTCGGAAGTGCCTCCACTGTTGGTCGCTGAGACTGTATAGTTGAGCAGTGGGGCAACCTCGGTTGGTAGTCCCGAAATTGTACCGTTGGAGGAATCGAACAACAGTCCTGGAGAAAGTTCTGGAGAAATACTCCATGAAAGAGCGGGCCCACCGACATTGAGTGGAGACCAATAGGCCATCGAAGTGTTGTTTGTAAGGACCATTTCTGGCGGAGAATAGGAGATTTCTGGGATGATGTCAAGAACGGTGATGTTGATGTACGCTGTTGCTGTCCCACCTGTGTTTGTTGCTGTGATGGTGTACATTGTACGTGTCAGCAATTCAGTCGGCGTTCCGCTGAGCGTTCCGTTCGAAGTATCAAAGGAAAGACCGCTTGGCTCTGATGGGCTGATGGCCCACGATACAATCTCGCCAGAGCCTGTGATGGTCGGCGAAAGCGGAAGATCACTCGAAACAGTATTGTTGGTCATAATCAAATCGTTCGGCGAGTATGCAATCGTTGGAAGTTCGTCAACGATTGTGATGTTGATGTACGCTGTTGCTGTTCCACCGGTGTTTGTTGCGGTAATCGTGTACTCTGCTCGTGTCAGCAGTACAGTCGGCGTTCCGCTGAGCACACCTGTCGAGGTATCAAAGGAAAGACCGCTTGGCACTGCTGGACTGATGGCCCATGATACGAACTCGCCTGAACCGGTGATGGTCGGCAAAAGTGGAAGGTCACTGCTCCCCGTATTGTTGGTCATGCTCAAGTCGTTTGGCGAGTAAGCAATGGTCGGCACCTCGTCAACAATGGTGATGTTGATGTAGGCGATACTTGAGCCACCAGTGTTGGTCGCCGTAATCGTGAACATACTACGTGTCAGCAATTCTGTCGGCGTTCCACTGAGCACACCTGTTGAGGTGCTGAAGGCCAAACCGCTTGGCACTGAAGGGCTGATGGCCCAGGACACGAACTCGCCAGAACCGGTCACTGTTGGCGAGAGCGGAAGATCGAGCGAGGCAGTGTTGTTGGTCATGTTCAAATCGTTTGGTGAGTAGACAATCGTCGGAACTTCGTCAACGATTGTGATGTTGATGTAGGCTGTTGCCGTTCCACCGGTGTTTGTTGCTGTGATGGTGTACATTGTCCGTGTCAGCAATTCAGTCGGCGTTCCGCTGAGCGTTCCGTTCGAAGTATCAAAGGAAAGACCGCTTGGCTCTGATGGGCTGATGGCCCACGATACGAACTCGCCTGAACCGGTGATGGTCGGCAAAAGTGGAAGGTCAATGCTTGCCGTGTTGTTGGTCATGTTCAAGTCGTTTGGCGAGTACGCAATCGTCGGCACTTCGTCAACAATTGTGATGTTGATGTACGCTGTTGCTGTCCCACCGGTGTTTGTTGCTGTGATGGTGTACATTGTCCGTGTCTGCAATTCAGTCGGCGTGCCGCTGAGCGTTCCGTTTG